>Ga0187783_10000595_pt1 | contig 26379 bp, 22 predicted proteins | sample 1015_SJ02_MP02_2_FD_132471 | JGI IMG/M metagenome (GOLD analysis project Ga0187783, IMG submission 132471) | Tropical peat soil microbial communities from peatlands in Department of Meta, Colombia - 1015_SJ02_MP02_20_MG | ecosystem: Environmental > Terrestrial > Soil > Wetlands > Peat | place...
CAGGTGACTCGCGACGGCGGCGCTCATTGGCAGAACGTGACGCCGCCCGGTACGCCCGAGTACGCGCGCATCGAAACCGCAGCTCCCTCGCCGTTATTGCCGGGTACCGCGTACGCCGTAGCCGACAACCATCGAATGGGAGATTACGCTCCGTACGTCTACGTGACGCGCGACTACGGGGCAACCTGGACGAAGATCGTCGACGGGTTGCCGCCCGATCATTACGTTCGCACGATACGGCCGGATACGCGCAACTCGAATCTGCTCTACGCCGGGACCGAGGACGGCTTGTGGATTTCCTTCGATGCCGGCGCGCACTGGCAGAACTTCCGCCTCAACCTTCCGCCGGCTTCGGTGCGCGACATTCGCATTCAGCCTCAGTTCGACGATCTGGTGCTCGCAACACACGGCCGCGACGCGTGGATTCTCGACGATCTCGACTCGATCCAGCAGCTCGGCAACGCCGAACGCGCCGGCACCATGTTCTTCGCGCCGCGCCCCGCGTATGAGTACCACTACCACTCCAACGATCTAGGAATCTACACGCGGTTTGCGGGCGAGAATCCGCCCAAAGGCGCGATCTTCGACTTCTATCAAACCGCCGCACAAAAGACGCCGCCGGCCGTGGAGGTGCTCGATTCGGGCGGCCGCGTGATTCGCACCGTCAAGGGCTCGCACAAAGTCAAAGGCAAAGACGAACCCTACGTATCGAACAAAGCGGGCATCAACCGATACGTTTGGGACTTTGCCGAGGATCCGCCGACGAAATGGTACGGCGCGGGCAGGGAGGAGTACCAAGGCCCCAAGACCGGACCCACGGTCGTGCCGGGCACGTACACGGTGCGCGTTTCGCTGGGGAGCTCGACGCTGCAGCAAACGGTCGCCGTGAAGCCGGATCCGCGCGACGACTGGACGCAGGCGCAATATCAGGCCGGCTACGACTTCGCCCACAAATACTCGGTGATTTACGGCAAAATCGACGAAGCGCTCAACAATCTCGATGCGATCAAGAAATCGCTTGCGAATGCAGCCGGCGCTGCAAAGAACGATCCGGCCCTCGCAAGCGAGATTACGACCGCTCAAGCAAAATGGCAGACGGTCTTTGCGGTGTTTACGGCGGATTATAAGAACGACGAGGATTCGATTCAACGCCCCGGCTCGCTGCGCGAATCGGTTCCGCGAACCGGCTTAGGCAGTTCGCAGCTTCCGCCGACACCGGCGCAGCTCGATTATTCGAAGCGCTTCGATGCCGCGTATGCCGCAGCCATCGCCGGCTACAATACCTACGTCACGTCGCTGCAAGCGCTGCAGGACGCGCTCAAGCACGCGGGACAGAAGCCGCTCGCCGGACTCAACGCGCTCACGCCTTAGCGACGCCGGCGCTTATTCGTAGTCGGGTGCAAAATAGTTGGAGTCGTCGTATTGATCGATGAAAAACTTTGGCGGTAGAGGAGCTTTGATCTTGACGAACGGTGCGGGCGCTTGCGAAAAGTCGAAGCAATCGGCGGCCGGTGAGGTTGCGCGCCGGTCGGCGTCGGCCATCTGAGGCAGGCCCCAGAGATCTTCGGCAAATCGCAGCACGCTAGCCGTCTCGTACTGGACGTGCGAGACGCGGCCTTCTCGCGCGTACGGTGAAAGGATGATCAGCGGAACGCGAAAGCCCAGAGAGTCGCGGTTTCTGTAGGGCGGCGGAACGTGGTCGTAGAGACCGCCCCAGTCGTCCCACTGAATGAAGATCGCGGTCGAGTTCCAGAACTTGCTTTGACCGACGGCGTTGACCAGCGCCGAGACCCACGACGGCCCATAGCCCTTGGGGCAGTTTACGTGGTCGGAGTCGTCGCAGACCGGCGTGATCCACGTGAAGTCCGCGAGGTAGCCGTGGCGCACGTCGGTGATGAACTTCCAGTTCGGAGAAATGACGTCTTTCTTCCAATCGGGTCCGTCGTAGATGTGCCGGATCGCTTGATACGAAGACCACTCCGCGCCGGTCCCGCTCTCCTCGCCATAGTGGCCGGCGTAAAACCGCCACGAGAGTTTGGCCTTATCGAGCTCGTCGCCGAGCGTCACGTAATCGTAGCAGGGTTTGATGGACGAGCCGTAAGTGCGACTCTTGGTGATGGTCGGGACGCTGTCGTACGAGCCGCCGCCGCAGCCCCACGCGCCGCTCGGCAGATCGACGCTCCAGGCGGCCTGCGCCGCGATGACGTATTGATGCGCGACGAAACTTTCGTCGAGCTGCGACTGGAACATCCGATCGGCTAAGACACCTTCGTGCGCCATGTCGAAATACGGCTTTGACTCCTCGTGCGGCACGTAGACGTACTGCGGATTATTTGGGCCTCCAAAAGACATCTCGTTGTTAAAGCCGTTCATTCGGCAATCCGTGCCCGGCAGTTTTCCGGTCCCGTTGCATGCCTCGAACATCGCCGCCGCAGAGTGGTCGATGTCGTACGGCACCTTCATCGAACGCGGCTGCAGCACGATGGTCTGACCCTCGGAGTTCTGCCCTTCGGAAACGGTGTCGGCCCCGGGATAGCCATGGAACATGTTGTCGAAGCTGCGATTCTCCTGGACGATGTAAACGATGTGCGTGATTTTGCCCGCGCCGCTGGAGTTGAGCGAGCGTAAAGCGGCGCCGCTTTGCATATACGGCAGTGCCGGCTGCGCTCCGAGCGAGCACCCGGCCAGCGCGACGGCCAGCGCGGCCGGCGCTGCGCGGCTACTCATAGTCGGGAGCGAAATAGTCGTCGCCGAACTGATGCATGAAGAAGCTCGGCGGCAGCGGCGCCTTGATCTTCACGAAGGGACGCGGCGTTTGGGAAAAGTCGAAGCAATCGACTGCGGGCGACGTCGCGCGCTTGTCGGCCGCCGCCATTTGAGGCAGTCCCCAAAGATCCTCGGCAAAACGAAGCACGCTTGCCGTTTCGTAGTCGACGTGCGAAACGTAGTCGTGCTTGGCATATGGCGAAATCACGAGCAGCGGCACCCGGAAGCCCAAGCTGTCGCGGTTCTTGTAGGCAGGCGCAACGTGGTCGTAGAGACCGCCCCAATCGTCCCACTGAATGAAGATTGCGGTCGAATCCCAGAACTTGCTCTTGCCGACCGCGTTGACCAGGGCCGTAACCCACGAGGGTCCGTAACCGCCCGGGCAATTGACGTGATCGGAATCGTCGCAGACCGGCGTAATCCAGGTGAAGTTCGCGAGGTAACCGCTGCGCACGTCGGTGATGAACTTCCAGTTCGGCGAGATGACGTATTTCCAGTCGTGACCGTAATAGATATGGCGCACGGCCTCGTAGCTCGACCAGGTTCCTCCGGTGCCGCTCGACACGCTGCCGTACTGGCTTGCGTAGAAGCGCCACGAAAGTTTGGCTTTATCCAGCTCGTCGCCAAGCGTCGTGTAGTCGAAGCAAGCCTGGATGGCGGGTCCGTAGGAGTTACGGGCTTTTGTTATCGTCGCAACGGTGTCTTCGGGGCCACCCTGACAGCCCCAGTAGTAGCTGTTGGGAAGATCGACGGCCCACGCGGCCTGGGCGGCGATGATGTATTGATGCGCGACGAAGCTTTCGTCGAGCTGTGACTGGAACATTCGATCGGCTAAGACCCACTGGTGCGCCATGTCGAAGTAGGGCTTCGACTCGCTGTGCGGGACGTAAACGTACTCGGGATTGGTTGGGCCGCCGAAGTTTTCTTCGTTATTGAAGCCGTTCATCCGGCAGTCGGTACCCGGTAGCTTGCCGGTGCCGTTGCAGGCCGCGAACATCGCGTCGGCGGAGTGGTCGATCACGTATTGTTTGTTCAACGGCCAGGGCTTGAGCTTTATGGTTTGGCCCTTCGAGTTCTGCCCTTCCGAGACGGTATCGGCCCCGGGATAGCCCTGGAACATGTTGTCGAAGCTGCGGTTCTCCTGCACGATGTAGACGATGTGGGTGATCTTGCCGGCGCCGGTAGCGTTGAGATTGTTCAGCGGCGCGCCGCCCTGCATGTACGGCAGCGACCCGCTGGAACACGCCGGCAAGACGAACCCAAGCACGCAAAACCATGCGAGGCGGGAAACGCAAAGATATTTCATGATGTCGTGCACCTACTCGTAGTCGGGAGCAAAATAATCGCTTGGAAGCGAGCGCATGAAAAACTTAGGCGGCAGCGGCGCTTTGATCTTGACGAACGGACGCGGCTTCTGCGAGAAGTCCAAGCAGTCGGCAGCGGGCGAGGTGGCGCGCCGGTCGGCTGGAGCCATCTGCGCCAACCCCCATAGATCCTCGGCGAACCGCAGCACGCTGGCGGTCTCGTACTGCACGTGGGAGACGTAGTTCTGCTTCGCGTACGGCGAGATCACCAACAGCGGAACACGGAACCCCAGGCTGTCCCGGTTCTCGTACGGCGGCGGCACGTGGTCGTAGACGCCGCCCCAATCGTCCCACTGCACGAAGATGACGGTGGAGTCCCAGAACTTGCTCTTGCCGACGGTGTTGACGAGCGCCGAAACCCAGGAAGGCCCGTAACCGCCCGTGCAGTTGACATGATCGGAGTCGGCGCAGACCGGCGTGATCCAAGTGAAGTTCGCGAGATAACCGCTGCGTACGTCGGTGATGAACTTCCAGTTCGGTGAGATGACGTCTTTCTTCCAGTCAGGACCGTTGCGGATGTGTTCGATCGCTTCGTAGCTGGACCAGGTGCCTCCGTCGTCGCTCGACTTGGCGCCGTACCGGCTTGCGTAAAAGCGCCAGGAAAGCTTGGCCGCGTCGAGTTCGTCGCCCAGCGTCGTATAGTTGAAGCAGGCTGAGATCGGCGAACCGTTTGGATTGCGCTTTGGCGTTATCGTAGAGACGGTTACGGAGCCGTAATCGCAGCCCCAATATGCGCTGTCGGGCAGATCGACTGCCCAGTCGGCTTGCGCGGCGATGATGTACTGGTGCGCCACGAAGCTCTCGTCGAGCTGCGACTGGAACATCCGATCGGCTAGAACCCACTCGTGCGCCATGTCGAAGTACGGCTTCGATTCGCTGTGCGGCACGTAGACGTACTCGGGATTCTTCGGACCGCCGAACGTCTCTTCGTTATTGAAGCCGTTCATCCGGCAGTCGGTACCGGGCAGTTTGCCGGTACCGTTGCAAGCCGCAAACATCGCGTCGGCGGAGTGGTCGATGACGTAGGCCGGCGATAGGCTGCGCGGTTGCAGTTTGATCGTCTGGCCCTTGGAGTTCTGCCCTTCAGAAACGGTGTCGGCGCCGGGATAGCCCTGGAACATGTTGTCGAAGCTGCGGTTCTCTTGCACGATGTACACGATGTGCGTGATTTTGCCGGCACCGCTGGAGTTCAAATTCCGCAGTGCAGCGTCGCTCTGCATGTACGGCAGCAACCCCGTGTCACCCTGAGCTTGTCGCAGGGCGGCCGAGCACGCGGCAAGTGCGAATTCAAGCAGTAGCATTGCGGCAACGCGCGCAGTGCAACGGTGCTCCATCAGGGGCGCACTATTCCGCAGCCGGGAGCCCTTCCTTCTCATTCTTAGCTACCTTTAAGGTTACGCTAAGGTTACGCGAAAAAACGCTTCAGGAACGCGTCGTGCCGGTACGAGGAGCTCTTTCCGAATCGAACGATCGCGAGATCCAGCGACGGGACGAGATAAAGCGCTTGCCCGGCCGCGCCGCTTGCGTAAACAAGGTCGCTCGGGGCGCCGCGCGCACCCAGCCACCATCCCAAACCATAACGAAGGTTGACTGTAGTTCCTAAAAAACAGGGGCCAAGCTTTGCTCGCTCGTGCAAAACGAGGCGGCCATAGGCCAACCAGTCGCCGGGGCGCAGCGAAGCACCAGTTGGAAGCGGGCAGGTGCCGTCTTGTAGCGTGCGCCAGCTTGCAACGCGCGCACCGGCCGGATCGAGGACGCGGCGGTAGAGGTATTCGTGCGGAGTCAGCTGTTGCGGCGCGAGCTTGCGCGTCAAAATGGCCCCGAAGACTTGTAGCGGAACGCCACCGTACGTGAAGCGCGTTCCCGGTTCGTTGCGAAGCGGGGTCGCGAGCGCTCGTTCGTACGTGGGAACGCTCGCGCCCAAGCCGCCGAAGCCAAAGCCGGCCGTCAGTGAGAGGAGCATCTCGATAGTAACGCGCCGCTTCCACGGATCGTCTCGCCATGACGCGATCGTGTCGGCCACGGGTTCGTCGAGCGCAAGTAAGCCGTCGTCCCGTGCCACGATCGCGACCGAACCCCAAAAACTCTTCGTTCCGCTGTAGATCGGATGGGCCGCATCGGCATCGAATCCGCCGCCGTATTCCTGCGCAATCCGTTCGCCGTTTCGTTCGACCACGAGCGCATGCAGTCCATGCGCGCGAGCGTACTCAAATGCCGCCGACGTCCGTTGCGCAAACTCCATTTGGAGGAGCGTTCGGCCGGGGCTCGCAAAAGCGCCTGCATGCGAGCCTACGTGCTGTTGGTTGCATCGGTTGCCGCGCTGGGCGGCTTACTCTTCGGATACGACACGGGCGTAATTTCGGGCGCCATTCTCTTTATCACGAAGGATTTCGCGCTGCCCACCCAGTTGCAGGCGTTCACCATCAGCGTGGTCCTTCTTGGGTGCATGGCCGGCGCGGCAACCGCCGGCGGGGTCGCCGATCGCTTCGGGCGCCGCCGGACGCTGTTGGCTGCCGGCGTCATCTTTTTTTTGGGTGCGCTCGTCTCGGCGCTCGCGCCGAATGAGGGAGTCTTGCTTGCGGGCCGCTTCGTCGTCGGCATCGGCATTGGATTCAGCTCGGTCGTAGCGCCGCTCTATATCTCGGAAGTTGCGCCGGCAAACGCGCGCGGCGCGCTCGTTTCGCTGTATCAATTCGCGATCACACTAGGAATTTTGGCGGCATACTTAGTCGACTACGGCCTGTCAGGGAGCGCGCAGTGGCGATGGATGTTGGGACTCGCCGTCGTTCCCTCGCTGGTTCTCATCGGAGGTATGATCGGACTCCCGGAGAGTCCGCGCTACCTTTTCAAAATTATGCTCGGCGATCGCGCACTAGCCGAGCTGCGGCGCATCTACGACGACGCCGCTGCGGCACAGCGCGAAGCGGATTCGATTCTCGACAGCTTGCAAACCAAGAGCGCCGGGTTCGCGGCGTTCGCGCAGCCGGCACTTGCCATGGCGCTTTTCATCGGCGTCTCGCTGGCCGTGCTGCAGCAGATCACCGGCATCAACACCGTCATTTATTATGGACCGCAGATATTCCAGATGGCGGGAATCGCTTCGGCGAAAGCGTCGATCCTGGCGCAGTCGCTGGTAGGCGCCGTCAACAGCAGCATGACGCTGATCGCAATTCTTTTCGTGGATCGAGTTGGGCGCAAACCGTTGCTTTACGCCGGACTGGCGGGGATGTTCGTCGCACTAACGGCGTTGGCATACGCGTTCGCGCGGCCGCATCTCTCGGGATCGCTCGGAACGATCGCGCTTTCGAGCATGATGCTGTACGTCGGATGTTTCGCCTTTAGCCTCGGGCCGATCGTGTGGCTGTTAATTTCCGAGATATTCCCACTGCCGGTGCGAGGGTTGGGAATGTCGATTTCGACGCTGGCCAACTGGGTCGGAAACTTTCTCGTTTCGCAGTTCTTTCTTACGATGGTCGAACGGTTGGGCAGGTCCGCGACGTTTTCGATCTACGCGCTGCTCTGCGTCGTAACGATCGTCTTCGTGCGCGCAATGGTCCCGGAGACCAAGCAGGAGTTGTTGGAGCGCATTCGAGTTCGGACGGGCTAGATTGCCGCAACTCAGCGTCGTCGTTCCGGTCTACGGCAACTGGTGGCTGACCGCGCGTTGCCTGCGCGAGTTGGACAGGCTGCGCGAGGCCCGCACGGTGGAGTTCGAAACGATCGTCGTCGATAACGCCTCGTCCGACGAAACGCCGGATTCGATCTCCGGCTTTCCTTGGGTGCGCTACGTACGGCTCGAGGCAAACCGAAACTTTGCCGGCGGCTGCAACGCAGGTGCCCGTTTCGCCGAGGCGCCGCTGACGCTCTTTCTCAATAACGATGCCTATCCGCTTGGCGATTCCCTAACGCCGCTGACCCAGGTCTTTACCAGGCCGGAGGTCGCCATCGCCGGTGGCGCGCTCTTCTTCGAGGATGGGGTGACGCAGGCGGCGGGGCTCGTGTTGCTGCGCAACGCGCACTGGCATTATTCCTGTCGCAATCTGCCGGCGAACCTCGATGCGGTCATCGAGTGGCGCGACGCGCTCGCCGTTTCGGGAGCGGCAATGATGGTCCGCACGGAATGGTTTGTCGCGCAAGGCGGTTTCGACGAATCCTTCGTCAACGGCTTTGAGGACGTCGATCTGTGTTTGAGAGCCCGCGCCCAAGACCGGACGATCGTTTACGCTGCCGGCGCGCGGTTCGCGCACTACGAAGCCGCTTCCGCCGGCCGGTTCGCGCGGGAGACTGAAAACGAACGCCGGTTCTACCAGCAGTGGTCCGAGGCACTCGCTTCGCTTCCGCGGACCGCCCGCGGCGAGGTCGGCGCGATCGGTGTCGCGGCCGACGACCCGAACTCCCTCGTTGCCGCCGCTCGCAGCGACCTCGAAGATGCGCTGATAGCATTCGGCCATCCCATTGCGCGTGGCCCGGTCGCACCGTGGCGGCGGTTCGACCCGCGCTTTCGCCGCGACGCCGCAATCGCGTGGTTTACAAAGGAAACGCCTCAGCCCGGTATCGCAATCCGCGGTCGGCCGCTTGCGTCCATTCGTACGCGCGGAGCAGTCGAACTGGAGGTGCCGTGGCTTCCCTGCGCGGCGGTCGAGCGGGTCGAACGTTTGCAGCTGCAGACATCCGAAGCGCCATCCTGCGACACGATTGCGGTCGCGGGCGACGACGAGGCGTTGCACGCAGCCTTAAGCGAGCGTTACTCAATTCTGAGGCTAACGCCGCAAATGTTGTTGGAGGGCGTCCGCGCCGAAGTTGCCTGCATCGTCCATGCCGGTTTAACGGACGAGGCCGCGTTCGGAAGCGTTCTGCTTGCACAGGCCGGCGTTCCGGCCGTCGTAGTCGCAAGCGACGCGTTGCGGGGACTCTTTGCTTCCGACGTTGCGCTTGTACGGCGAGCCGACGAAATCCCGGAAGCGATCTCCGCGATGATCGCCGACCCGCAGATGCGGAGCCGTTATGGAAAGTTGGTCGCCGCTGACGCGCGCCGCCGTTTCTCGCCGCGTCGCAGCGCGATTCGCGTGGTCGACTTGCTGTGCGCAGCTCGATTCGGTTTGGAGCGTCCGGCTGAGGCGCGCAGCAACACACCACTCTAGGTGCTGTGTATCACGCCGAGCGGAACGAGCGGCTCTTTGGGTTGGTGCGTTTGAGCGCTCCAAGCGAAGTCTCCAACTTTCCCGCAAAAGACAGGATGTCGTATTTCCTTTGGCGTTGCGGGAAAGTGGCGAAGCAGGAGCGCCACAGGATGTGGCGCGAGGAGCGTCTTCGCGGGAGCACTCAAACGCACCAACACGAAGAGAGCGGTCGCTCCGCTCAGGATGACACAGTGCCGTAGCCGCCGCCGCCCGGCGTCTGGATCGTCAGCACGTCGCCCGGATTCATCCGCAGGCTTGCCTTCGCGCGGAGCGGCGCTTCAAATCCGCGCCGAGCAAAGCTATGTGCTCCGCGCGCACCGGGCTCGCCTCCTAAAGCGCCGGGAGGCCGGCGCGTGTGGCGATCGGCCAGCAATGTCGCTCGCGCGGTACCTTCGACGAGCTCGATAGACCGGATCAATCCGTCGCCGCCGCGATGACGACCGGCGCCACCGGTGCCTTCCGCGATTTCGTATCGGACGACTCGCAGCGGATAGTCGCGTTCGATCGCCTCGATCGGCGTGTTGAGCGTGTTGGTCATGTGGCAGTGAATCGCGTCGATCCCATCGCGGGTCGGGCGCGCTCCCATTCCGCAGCCGTTGGTTTCATAGAACGCCCAAACGCTGCCGTCAGTGCGCGTTCCGCCGAGCATGACGTTGCTCATCGTGCCGCCGCTGCAGGCGGGCACGCGTTCCGGCGCGGCCAGCGCGAGCGCTTGAAGCACGACGTCGGCGTTGCGCATGCTCGTTTCTACGTTGCCGCCCGAGACCGGCGCCGGCCTGCGCGGGTTGAGCAAACAGCCTTCCGGCGCGATGACCTCGACCGGCCGAAAGCAGCCGGCGTTCATCGGGATCGTGGGGTCGGTGACGGCGCGCAGCGCATAGTAGACTCCGGAGAGCGTTACGCCGAAGACGGCGTTGAGCGGAAAGCTAACCTGCTCTGCGGTGCCGGCATAATCGAAGCGTGCGCTGCCGTCGTGCAGCTCGAGCCGTACGTGAATCGCAATGCACGCTTTTCCGTCGAGATCTTCGAGATAATCGGTTGCCTCGAAGATTCCGTTGCCGAGCCGGCGCAGTGCGTCGCGCATCGCGCGCTCGCTGTCATCGAGCGCGGCGGCCATGGCCGCTTCCAACGCATCGGCGCCGTAACGGGCGCAAAGCTCGAGTAGACGACGCTCGCCCGTATAGTTGCCCGCAACCTGCGCGCGCAAGTCGCCCATGCGCGCATGAGGCGTTCGCGAATTTGCGCAAAACAGCGCCACGATCTCGTCGGCGACGCGATCGTCTCGCACCAGACGCATCGGCGGCACCACGAGTCCCTCGGCGAAGAGCTCATTTGCATCGGCGGGCATCGAGCCCGGCGCGGAGCCGCCAACGTCGGCATGGTGCGCTTTGTTTGCGGCAAACCCGATCAGCCGGCCGTCGGCGAAGATGGGCCGCAACAGAGTGACGTCGTTGCAATGCGTGCCCGCCACGTAGGGATCGTTGGCAACCCACATTTCGCCTTCGCAAACGCCGCCGCGCTCCCGCTCGACGATATCCAGCATGCGCCGCAGTCCCCATGGAAGCGAACCGAGATGCACGGGGATGTGCTCGGCCTGCGCGACCAGACGCCCGAAGCGGTCGAAAAGCGCGCACGAATGGTCGAGCCGCTCTTTGATATTCGGCGAATAGGCCGCGTTGCGAACCGCGATGCCCATCTCTTCCGCCGCGTAGGCGAGCGCGCTCTTTACGACTTCGGCTGCGATTGGATCGATCACGGCGGTTGCCGTCGCTCGAGGACGAGCAAATCGGTTTCGGCGGCGAGCGACCAGCCCGGCGCGACGTAGGTCGTGCTGTCGTAGGCTTCGACGATGGCCGGACCTTCGAAGCGTGCCGGCGCAGTTTCGCGCGGGAAGACCGGGACCTGCGTATATCGGCCGTCCAGCCAAACGGCCCTGGTCGCCGGTAAGTCGTCGTTTGGCTTTCGCCCTTCGACTTCGCTCGCCGCCCTCGCTCCGATAGGCGGTATCTCGCCGGTCGCAGTCAGCCGCGCGTTGACGATCTCCACGAGCTCTACGGGAGCGTCGTAGCCATAGCGGGCACGATGGGCTTCGTGGAAGCGCCGTGCAATGGCGTCCGGTGACGAATCGAAGGAGATCGTAAGCTCGAAGCTTTGACCACGATAGCGCGCGTCGTACTCTCGCCGAAAGGCGATGCTGGCCGCGGCGGCGCCTTGTGCCCGAAGCGAGTCCGCGGCAGATCGCTCGCGAGCTGCAAAGGCCCGCTCTTCGGCGTCGGAGTCGAGTCCGCCGGCGGCGCGCAGCACCGAACGCACGTCGCTGACGTGCAGCGAGGCGCCGAGCAGACCCTGCGCCGAGAACAAGCCGGGATGCGACGGTACGAGCACGCGCGTAACCGCAAGCTCCTCGGCGACGGCACAGGCGTGAAGCGGACCGCCGCCTCCAAACGCCACGAGCGTAAACTCGCGCGGATCGAGACCGCGCTCGACCGTGACGATCCGCAGCGCCTTTGCCATCGCCGCATCGATCAGCGTAACGATGCCCGCCGCGGTGGCTTCGATGCTCATGGCCAGCGTTTGCGCGAGCGCTTCGATCGCGACGCGTGCGCGCGCCGCATCGATCGAGAATTCTCCACCCAATAAATGTTGCGGATGCAATCGTCCAAGTACGACATTGGCATCCGTCACCGTCGCGCGATCGGAGCTTCCATAACAAGCCGGGCCGGGGTCGGCGCCGGCCGAAAGCGGTCCCACCCGCAACGCGCCGGCGCCATCGATCCATGCAATCGTCCCGCCCCCGGCGCTGACTTCCGCCAGATCGACGAACGGAAAGCGGACCGGATAGCCGCTCCCTTTAACCGCGCGTCCGCTGTGAGTTTTGCCGGCCGCTTCGAACTCCATCGCGACTTGTGCGCGGCCGTCGTCGATCGTGCCGGCCTTCGCGGTGGTTCCACCCATGTCAAACGACAGCAGGCGGCGAGCGCCGATCCGTCGCCCAAGCTCGGCAGCGGCAATCGCGCCGCTGGCCGGTCCGCTCTCGATAATCGCTGCGGGTCGTCTGCAAGCGTGCTCGGCGGAAGCCATACCGCCGTCGCTGCGCATCACGTAGAGCTGGGTCTCGACGCCTTGCGCGCGAAGCTCGCGCACCAGCCGCTCCAAGTAACGCTCGACGATCGGTGCCAACAGCGCGTTCACGACGGTCGTCGAGGTGCGCTCGTATTCCCTGTACTCGGGATCGATTTCGGACGAGCGGGTGACCGGCATGCCGGGAAGCGCCGTTGCGATTGCTTCCGCAAGCCTGCGCTCGTGACAATCGTTGGCATACGAGTGAAGTAAACAGATTGCGACGGCACCGACGTCGCGGGCGCGCAGTTGCTCGCAGACGGAAGTGACCGATTCTTCGTCGAGCGCAACGAGAACGTTGCCTTGGTAATCGATCCGCTCGTTTACGGTCAGCCGATCGGCGCGCGACACCAGCGCGGGCGGACGCTCCACGAATAGATTATAGAGCTCGCTGCGATTCTGACGCCCGATCTCGAGGACGTCGCGAAAGCCGTCCGTCGTGACGAGCGCGACGCGAGGCAGCTCGAGCCCCAGCTGTCCGAGCAGCGCGTTGGTGGCGATCGTGGTCGAATGCGCGAGAAATCCGACTTCCGGAAGCTTCTCGTAGCGCGCGAGCAGGGCGACGAGTGCCTCGACGACCGCGCGCTGCGGCGCTGCGGGCGTGCTCGGCACTTTGCGCACGACGATCCTGCCGGTCCACGACTCGGTCGCCACAAGATCGGTAAAGGTTCCCCCGACGTCGATTCCCACGCGCAGCACGCGCCGCGTCATGGCAAGCGCTGTGCCGGCGCTAGGAGTTTGTCAGATGACAAACACCTAGAATGTCAAGGTGTAAGGACGCTTGGCCGGACAGTTGATCCCTTGACGAACGTCGACCGTGAAGTTCAGCGTCGTCGATCCGGAGGCGGCGTCGATCGCGCGCTGCCAGGAATACGAGAAGTGGGCCGAGCTGCCGAGCTCTAGCGGAGGAATCCCGCGCGCATCCAGCTTCACGCCGTATTGCCAGATGTCGACGAACTGCAAGGTGTTGGAAGACTGCGCGGAGCTTCCCACGTTGGTGACCGTCCCGACGAGATGATAGACGTTCACGAGCCCATTGCTGGTATGGGATGCGACGACCACGGAGCCAATGGCGGGTTTTGGCCCGACGCAGGTGGCGGACGCCGCCAGCGGCGCAAGCGCGAGGACGAGAAATCCGAAAATGAAGCAACGAACCACTCTCTTCAAGCTCCTTCCTGTAGCGAAGGCCGTAATGCGTGCTGCACCGGCCTGCTTGAGTAAGTAGCCGTCCCGTTCTTACGGTTCCTGCCGGGCGCTGGTACGCCGGCTGGTGAGCACCGGAAGGTGGACGGCCGGCAAGCCGGTGAGCGCCTTTGAGTCTGAGTCTTTAACGATGATCCGCGTTCGCGCGCAGTTCCGCAAGTTCGCGAGCTTGTCGGCCGGCGAGCCTGCGCCAATGCGCGAGGTCGCGCTCGATGCGAGCGCTCTCCAAATGGTCGTACGCGATTCCTGCGGCTACGCCCACCGCTTGCAGCGACTCCGCTTCGTCGGGATCGATATCTTCGCCATTCGTGTGAGGGCCATAAACCGCGACCGCTTGCAACCGCGAACGCACGAAGACCGGAACGGCCAAAACGCGATCGCCGTGATCGAGGCGCAGTGCCTTACGTTTGCCCGCGAGGCGCAGCGGTATGCTTGCGTCGAGGACTTCGCCGGTTTGCACGTAGTCGCCGGCCTCGTTGCGTGAGAAAAGTGCGGCGGAATCGAGCGCGTAAGCTTGCACCGGTTCGCGGACGAGTGCGTCTTCGACGGCGGCGGAATTCTCCGCGTACGGAAGACCGGCCGCTATCCCGGCGAGTTGTTTCTCTGCCAGATGACGCTTCCGGAAGACCGTCCGCTCGACGAATTGTTCGGACCAGCCGTAGATGGCGTGGAAGGAAAAGCCGACAGCGAGCGCGCTGAATGCAACCAACGCGACGGCGACGCCGCTGTGCTCGACGATCCGGCCGGCGAGCCACTCGACGAACGTTATAAAGCCGAAGATGATCGCTGTGACGATCGTATAGATCAACGTGCGGCTTACGACGAAGGAAATTTCGAAGACGCGCTGCCGAACCACCGCGTACGCGATCGCAAACGGCGCGCACGCATACAAAATCGTGGCCGTCCACACCAGCGGATCGGAGCTCGCGATCCCGTACGTCGTCGACCAGTATCGGGCCCAACTCGAAGCGTAACTGAGCAGCGTGATCAGTACGCCGGCGATCACCCACTGAAAACGCTGGCGGTCGGATGGCCGAGCGGCAAAGTAGGTGGCGATCAGCGTGATTGCCGCGATTGCGATCAAGACCAGCGCTCCCAGGGTCGAACCGTATGACATCCATGTTGAAGGAGGGGTGCCGAACAAGAGCGAGGTGCCGTCCCAGGCGAGATTGGGAATGGCGAATAGCGCGCCGATCGGAATCGCGAGACGATCGAGCCACGCCCGCCACCCCGACGCGCCGTCGTTTGGAAAGCGCGCGGCGAAGATGACGAGCCCGATCGGGCCGGCAATGTCAAGAATATCGGATGCCAGCTGCGCAAATGGAAAGATCGCGTCGGGGAAACGGTAGATCGTTACATCCGTTGCCGAGACGAGATAGAGAAAAAGCCCCCACGTCATGCGGGTGGGGCGCCTGAGCAGAATCATAAGCGCGACGGCAATGTAAACAAAGCCCGCCAACCGCGAGAACGCGCGGAGCGGCGACAATAGCGCCTGGCGCGACTCGCCCGGCGTGAGCAGCCCGGCCCGTAACGTAACGCGCTGCCGCCCCTTTTCACCAGCAATTATGAACGTCACGCTTTCACCGGGGCGTGCCGGTTGATACGCCAGCCCGATGATACGATCGTGCAGCTTCGACTTAGTGAAATCGAGATGGTCGCCGGCGGCGACGCCCGCGCGAGCCGCGGCCGTTTCGGGGTCGACGCCGGCGACTTCGAAGCCGTTGGTATAGATGAGTTGGTAGCCGAAGGTGGTCTGCGGCTCGAAAAGCTCTACGCACGCCGCGAGGTTGAGCGCTAGCGCAACCGCGGTTGCGAACAGTGCCGCGAGGCGTTCCCAACTTCTCACGGCTTTCCCCATTCGTTCTGCCGCGGGCTGCAACCCGGCGCCTCATAACCGGCTCTAAAGCTTACGTGACCGACGCATACGAGCGTTTTCGCGCGCTGCACGAGCGAACCGAAGCTTTCGTGATGCCCAACGCCTGGGACGCGGCATCGGCCGTGCTTCTCAAGCGTGCGGGGTTTGAGGCCTTAGGCAGCACGTCGCTGGGCCTGGCGCTTTCCCTGGGCCGGCAAGACGGACGTCATGCGGTATCGCGCGCCGAAGCAATCGCGCACGCCGCGCTGCTGGCCCGCGTGAGCGAGCTTCCCGTAAACGGCGACCTCGAAGACGGCTTCGGCGCGGAGCCCGAAGCGTGCGCCGCAACCGTGAGCGCCGCCGTCGACGCTGGCTTGGCCGGGCTCGGAATCGAAGATACGACGGCCGACGCCGAGCATCCGATTCACGAGTTCGACCATGCGGTCGCGCGCGTTGCCGCCGCCGCGCAGGCGTCGCGCGGCCGAATCGTACTGACCGGCCGTACCGACAATTTCCTCAACGGCCGCGAGGACCTCGACGATACGATACGCCGTTTGAGCGCCTTCGCCGAGGTGGGCGCCGACGTATTGTATGCTCCGGGCCTGCCGGACATGGATGCGATCGTCGCGGTTGTGCGCGCGGTGGCACCAAAACCGGTGAACGTGCTGATCGGTCGCGACGACGGGGCCGTGCCGCTCGCACGGCTGTCGGAAGCCGGCGTTCGTCGCGTTAGCGTGGGCAGCGCGCTCTATCGCGTGACCATGACCTCGCTGGTCGAAGCCGCAAACGCATTGCGCGCGGGCGACCTCTCCGTTGTGACCGGTGCGATCGCCGGGAGCGAGATAGCCGCCCTTTTGAGATAGCCCTTTTAGGGTAGAAGCGTTCGGATGGCTAAGCGCATCCGAAGGTTCTTCGCGAGCCTAGGGCCTGGACTCATCACCGGGGCTGCGGACGACGATCCGTCAGGAATCTCAACCTACTCGGTCGCCGGAGCGGCGACCGGATACTCCATGCTATGGCTGACGCTGATTTCCACGCCGATCATGGCAGTGATTCAAGGCATGTGCGCGCGCCGCCGCCCGTCTCGTGGTGCCGCTTCCGATCGACGCGATGGTCTTCTTCTTTGGAATCGGACTGATCGCGGCGCAGACCTGGCTGCAGTACGCGGCGATCACGAAGATCTTCAAATGGTTGACGCTCGCACTGTGCGCATACATCATCGCGGCCTTCGTCGTGCATCCACCCTGGGGCACGGTGCTCGCGCGCTTTGCGATTCCGTCCTTGCGTTTCGACTCGGGCTGGCTCTCGACGATGGTCGGCGTGCTGGGCACCACAATCACGCCGTATCTGTTTTACTGGCAATCTTCGTTGATGGTCGAGGAAGACAAGAAGGCGGGGAACACCAGCATTGCTGCTCGGAGGGGGACCGATGCGCGTGCGGTTGAGGTGATGCACGCCGACGTGAACGCCGGCATGATTTATTCAAACCTGGTGGCGTTCTTCATTATCGTCACCACTGCGGCGACGCTTGGAGCGCACGGGCGTAACGACATCGAAACGGCCGAGCAGGCTGCTCGAGCGTTACGCCCGCTCGCCGGTCCATTTGCGGAGCTGCTCTTCGCCTTGGGCATGGTCGGCACGGGGATTCTTGCGGTGCCCGTGCTTGCGACCTCGTCGGCGTATCTGGCTGCACAGACGTTTCGCTTTCGCGAAGGCTTGAGCGAGCCGATCCATCGTGCCGGGCGTTTTTACTTGGCGATTGCGTTCGGGATCTTGATCGGCATCGCGATGAATCTTCTTCGCATTAACGCCATTAAGGCGCTGTTTTGGTCGGCCGTTCTCAACGGGATCGCAGCAGTGCCGCTCATCGCCGTGATCGTCTGGCTCGCGTCAAATCGAACCATCATGGGGCAATGGAGGAGCTCGACGGCGGCGAGGGTCTGGGGCTGGGCGACGTTCGTCTTGATGGGCGGCGCGACGGCCGGAATGTTCTACTTCATGGCGCGGCCTTAAGGTTCGAAGCCGGACCCTACAGGAACCGCTAACGGCGCCGTCAGAGTGCTTCGCCGTGCACTCACTTTTCGACGGCCGCAGCTCGCTGCGCGAGCCGTCCGAACGGATCGCGTTCTGGCTAACGGCGCTCCTCGCGCTTCCGGCCGCGCTCGCGATCGGATACGCGCTGCACGAATCCATCGGCGCGTCGCAGGTCGCGCTGTTCATCGTCGTTGCGATGGTCTATGTGACCCTCGCGCGCGGACGCCTGCTCGGTTCGAGCGTGCGCGTTCATCAACGCCAGTACCCGCGCGTTTTCACGATCGTTCGACAGGCTTGCGCGGCGCTTGAAATTCCGATGCCGCTGATCTTCGTGCGCGAAGACAACTTCGTGCCGGTCGTGGCGCTGGGCTTCGGCGAGCCCTACGCGCTGGTGCTTTCCAGCCACTGGATCGAGCTGTTTGAGGACGACGAGTTGGCTTTCATGATCGGCCGCGAACTGGGACACATCGCCGCGGGCCACGCGCGCTTTCAATCGCTGCTGAGCGTCAACGGCAACGAAAACCCGATCGTTTCGCTGATCTTCGGCGCCTGGCTGCGACGATGTGCGCTCACCTGCGACAAAGTCGGGGTGCTCTGCTGCGGTTCGCTGGACGCAGCGATCCGCGCGATGGGCATCGCCGCCTTTCACGCCTTCGGCCGTCAGGTCGACTATGAGGCCTTCGCCGAGCAGCACGCCGAAGTGCAGTCCGATTCCGTGCTGCGCTGGGGCGAGTGGCTAAGCGCCGAACCGTACGCGACGCGCCGCATCGCGTCACTGCGGGGCTTCATGGCGTCGCAAAAGTATGCCGTAGCCGAGGCCTGGTTCTTGCGCGAACGCGGCGAGGAACCGCCCGCGCTGGTTGCGCCCGGCGAGGTGCACGTCGTGCCCCGGGACTGTGCGGGCTGGTGGCGCCGCTTCGCAGCGTGGAGCATCGATGCCGTCGTCGTGAGCGCGATCATACTTTCGTTCGGCGGTAGCGTTGCGGGCGGGTCGCAGTCCGACGCCGACGTGAACGTTACTCCGGGCAACGTCAACATCTCGGCTCCGGGCATGGGAACGTTGCGCGTGGAAGGCAAGAAGCACGCCGGCGCATCGGGGGCGCGTCAGCCGGAATGGCAGTGGACGAATCCCCTCTACAAATCGGCTTCGTCGACGCAGCCTTCGCCCGCACCGACCGACGTCGCCACACTTGGACCGTTGAAGGTTTCGAATCAAGGCGTTGCAATGAACGTTCTCGGCGTCGAGGTTCCGCTCTCGGTCGACGCCCTGGTACGAGCCGTGCACGGCGTCGTCAACCGGTTGGGATTTGCGTTTTGGTTTCCGGTCTATCTCGCGCTGCTCGTAATCGTTGCCGGACAAACCTTCGGAATGATGATTTCGGGTCTGCGCGTGGTGACGACGGATTATGCCAAGCCCGGCATCGCGCGCACGATCGCGCGCTATCTCGTCGTCTTCTTTCTGTGGTGGCTGATCGTACCGCTGAGCCTCCTCTGGCACCGCATTCTCCTGCACGATCGTTGGACCGGGACGCGCCTGGTGAAGGTGGAACGGGTGGTCGCTAGAATTACGGGAACTACTTGAGATGAGATGCGTCGCAATTGTCGCGGTCTTTCTAGCGCTTGCGCTCGCGCCGGCCGGCGCGAGCGATCCGCTGGCTTCGTTGCGATACTTGGTCGGCACGTGGAAGTGCACGTACGATGCCGGAAAGGTGCGGGCAACGTACACCGCGACGTTCGCGTACGATATGAATGACAACTGGCTGCGCGAGCGCGATTCGTGGAACGGAGGGGGCGGCGACTTCGGCCTGTTCACGTACGATCCGAAAGGCCAAGTTTGGACCGAACTGGTTGTCGAGCAAGAGCGCACGACAACGCTCTTTCGAGGTAAGGGGAGCGACCCAAACCATGTCGTCTACCGCAGCATCTATCCCGACGCGAGCATGACCGACATATTCGACCGAGTCTCGCCGGCCGAGTACACGCTGCACTTCACGCAAGTGGCTGCCGGCAAGACGACTCGGTCGACAGACACCTGCATGAAAACTTAGGGAGCTGCCCCTTACGGCTCGGCCGTCACCGTCAGGCGCACTGCGACGGTGCCCGAAATTACGTGACCGACCGAGGCGTTTTGACTGACCGAATCGATCTGAAGCTTGCCGACGTTTTCGTTGACGTGCAGCACCGCGTGCGTCGTCGGATCGACGAGCGACTTGGCCCTCACGATGTCGAAGATCTGACCGGCCGCAACGCCGTTGTTACTGCCGAGATCGATGATCACGTTGTGGCCGTCGATCGCGGCGACGTGGCCCGTTAGGAGCGGTGCCGCCGGGCCCGAGGTAAAGCGGCTCGGGTCCATCGAGGCGACGATCTTCGCGGCTTCATCGTCGATGAGGTGCCCCATGTCGCTGTTCACGAACTGCGTGTTGCTGTACGAACCGCCGGTGTAACCGGCGAATCCGCCCGCGCTCCACGACGTTCCCGACCGCGTCTCTTCGTCGGAAAAACTCTGCACGATCTGGCCGGTTCGCGCGTCGATTACGCGCACCGCAACCTTAATCGTCACGCGATGCGTCGAGACGCCGCCGGCCGCCGCCGCGAAAGGTCCCGGCAAAAAGCTGCCGGCGTTGGCGCCGCTTGCGCCGGTTTGGTCGAGCTGCAAGACGTTTCCGGTGACGAGGTAACGCGCGCCGATCATCTTTCCGGCGCTGACGGCCGTCGCCGGGTCGACTTCCCCGCTTGCAGCCAGCTGATGTTCGCCCAGCGTCGACGTGAGATGGGAGCGATCCACGACGTTGTACCGTCCGTCGTTGACCATCCGGTCGGTGACCAAGTCGCTCAACGCAACGCCGGGTTCGAAGCTGCCCCACCAGTCCGAGGTTAAGCCTTGGGTCGAAAAATTGAGCACCGCGACGGTCGGCCGGCTAGCCGGCTGCTGCGCCGCGGCGGCCAGCGGCCAAGCGGCGAATACGGCCGCGATTCCAAGAGAAAGAAGACGCACAAACATAATCGGTCCTCCACGAAAGAACGGGAAACTCATCCCATTATGCCACACTTTGAAAAGCCATGTGCGGTCGATTCACGTTGACGAAACCCGCGGCCCTGGCGGCGGCATTTCCGCGTTTTCGCTTCCCCGAATTCAGCCAAATCCGGCTGCCTCGGTACAACGTTGCGCCGGCTCAGGAGGTGCTGGGCGTCCGCAACGACGGTCGTGGCGTCGCCGAAGCGTTGCACTGGGGCATACGCGGGCGGATCAACATTCGCTCGGAATCGATTCTTGCGCGGCGCGCTCCGATCCGGCGCCGCTGTATCGAGTTCGCCGACGGCTTCTACGAATGGCGCAACCGCGTGCCGTATTACTACACGCTCGAGTCGCGGGAGCCGTTCGCTTTCGCCGGGCTTTGGGAACCCGACAACGGTACCGCTTCGTGTGACGTTGCAACCTGCGAGCCCAACGCGCTGGTCGCGCCGGTGCACGATCGCATGCCCGTCATACTTGCGAAAGCCAACGTCGACGTTTGGCTCGATCCCGAACCGCTCCCGCCCGAAGTCGCCGCCGCGATCCTGCAGCCGCTCGACCCCGCCCTCATGCAGGTCCGCGAGGTCTCGCGGCGCGTCAACAACGCAAACTACGATGCGCCCGACGTGCTGGAGAGTCCGGATCCGCGATTGCTTTGAAGGATCAGCACGAGGCCGGTCGCAACGAGCCACACGGCGCTGGGGATCGCACCAAGAAGTCCCGGCCCGATCTCGCCCGGAGACGTGCCGATCCCGGTTGAAAAAATCGAGAGCGTTGCGAAGGCTGCCCCCAAAGCCGCCAAATAACCGAGCAGCGCGAGCCACGAGGGCGCCCGTTCGTGGCGGCGCATGCTGTGGGCCGCCGCAAACAGGAAAATGGAAACCGGCGCGTAGCCCAGACCGCCCTGCGTAAAGATATATGCATCGTACGCGCCCGCCAGGCCGTTGGCTTTGAAGACGTCGGGCGTCGCGTACGCGGCGGCGGTCAGCAACGACGCCGCTACCAGCGACGTCGCGACCATAACGACGCCGGCGATCATGGCAAACGTCGGCAGCCCTTCTTGACGCCCCGCCGCGTGACTTAAATAACTGCGCAAGCCGACCAAGAACCAGAGAAAGAAGGCTCCGGCCGGAAACGTGAGCCAAGCGGCGCAAAGCGCACCGAAGCGGTGGCTATCGATGGCCAGAGCCGCCTCCCCCGGTCGCGACACCAGCGACGGCAAACCGTTCGAAACAAACGTGGCGAGAACGAGGACCCCAACGTAACAAAGGACCGACCATCCGGCCGAACGCTCCGCGTAGACGTTCTCCATGTCGTTTTGGTGAGACTATGGATTACGCGAATCCTCCCGGCGCTCGCTCGGGCACGAAACTAAAGCCCGTAATACTTTAGAGCGGGCCACATGACGGCCAGCGGTTCGCGCGGCAGCGTGCAAATGTAAATCGGCAGCGGGCCCTCGAGCATCCAGCGATAATCGTTTCGGTACACCGCCACTTGCCGGACGCTGCCGAAATGTCGCAGCAGCAGATAGTAATCGGTGGCGCCCACCGCCAAGACCGACGCTCCTGAATAGCCGCGCGTGCCCCACAGATAGTAGTTGTTGTTCGGGCTGATGACGACCGGCAGACCATAGCGCGGACCGTAGAAATCGAGGGCTCCCGCGTACGCGTAGCGGTCGGCAAAAACCGCGGTGATTCTGCGTTGCGCGGCCGGCAACGCCCAAAATGCGCCGGCCACGGTTTGCGTCATCGTCTTCCACCCGAGCTGATCGGCGAACATTGGGTTGATGAGATGGCTGGCGTTGTCGGGCGGCGCGGGGCGGCTCAAACCGATCGCGCGCTCGTAGGCCATATACGCCGGCAGCGGCAAGACCGGCAACGACAGCGGGAACATCGGCAGGCCGGCGACAAACAGCGCCGCGACGATCGCGCCCCTCTGCCATGCCGCCCCGGCGCTCAGAGCAGTCTCAATTGCAACCGCGCCTGCCGCAAACAACGCGGGATAAAACCCTTGAATGTAGTAGCCGCGCCCGATCGTTAAAATCAGCATTCCAAGCAAGATCAAATACGCGATCGTCAAGAAACGAAAAGAACCCTTCCAAAGCCATACCAGCCCCCAAATCCAAACCGGCGCGAAGAGCGGATTTTGATAGGCGAATTGCAGACCGAGCATGTAGAGCGCGTTGATCCATCGGTTCGGCGATTCATCGGCCATGCCGTTGGCGAGCGCGTGGCGGTTGAGCTGGTCGTTGTGCAGCACTTCGAGCATCGGGAGGCCGTGTCCGACTTGCCAAAGCGCGTTGGGCAGCAGCAGCACTACGGTCAGCGCAACTGCAAAGGCAAGCCGTCGCGAGCGCAGCAAGTCGGCGCGGCCGGTGAGCAGCAAGCCGATTGCCAGCGCGATCGCGCACGCCGCAATCGTGTACTTGGCGTACATCGCGAGTGCTACGACGAACGCGATCGGCCAGTAGTAGCGCGTGTCGTTCGTCTTTACCAGCCGAATCGTCAAATAAAGCAGCGCGGTCCACGCCGCGGGCGACAAAAACTCGGTCGAAAGGCCATACGCGATGCCGATCAAGCCCGGCGCGAGCACGATGGTTAGGCCGGTTATCGCTTGGGCGAATGCGCGGCCTCCCAGCTCTCGCGCGATCGCACAGCCCAGAAGAACCGTTACGCCCGAGAGCAGGCCCGGAAAGAACCGCAACCCCCAGACCGGATATCCGAACGGCGCCGTCAACCACGTGACGAACGGCGCCAGCGGAGGCTGGTCCACGTATCCCCACGCCAAGTGCTTGGCGCAGTCGATGAAGTAGAGCTCGTCCCGGTAGTATCCGAAGCGGTGGCAAAAGCCGAGGTGAAGCGCAACCGTCGCAAGCGCGAAGAAATACGCGCTTGGATGGAGCCTCATGCAGAGCTAGTGTGCGTTCCTGCTAGCAAGAGCTGACCGATGCAGAGGCCGACAATTCCTGACTCGACGATCGAGCCGTAGACCCAGCTGGCGTCCCACCACGTGCCGCCGAACATCGGGACTGCGAGAGCAAAGTAGGCCGCGAAATATGCCGCCGGCACAACGAAGCCGAGCAGCCGAAACGCGTTGGGATTGCGTGCCGATGGACGGAGCTTGGCGTTGATGAGGTCGCCTGCCAATCCGGCCGCGACCGACGCCAGCACGATCAGCAATAGCTCCATAAGATCGCTCGAGAGCTCGCCGCCGATCCACAGCTTTTCGGCTACGCAAACGACGATCAGTGCCCCGAAGGCCAGCCGCTTCCGCACGCACAGATAGAGCACCGCTGTGGCCAGCAGCACGCTCTGCCAGATATAAATCGATATCTCGAGGGCTTGGCGATAGAACAGAAAGACGGAGAGCACGAACTGCTCGCGCTGGAACGCAATTTGCGACAGCGGGTGGTCGCGCATCAGTGCTTCGGGATAGAAACCATACTGCGTGACGAACTGCACGATCTCAATGGCAAGTGCGAACGAGATCAGCATCGGAAGCTGTTCGACCAGGCGCGGTGCGTTGGGGCGCAGGAATGCGCTGCGAACCGGGCCCGTGATCAGGAAGAACAGCCCGGCGAGCAAGAACAAGTGGGGCGGACTCATCAACAGATCGAGTTGGTGCTCGAAACCGAAGATCGAGTGCCAGACGAAGTCGCAAGCGCCCCCAACAAGCAATCCTGCAACACCGAAAACGCTGAGCAGATATCCCTGCGGAATCGCGTCTAGAAGGGACTCGCCGGGTTTGCGGTTGCGCGCAATCGCGATGCTTAAGACCGATGCGGCAAAAATCGCCCCGGTGTACATCGTGACGTGCCATGGGTTGAAAAACGATTCAACGGCGAGAAAGAGATGCTGATGCGCGTCGATGAAGAGGCCGGTCATGATCCAGACGGCCGCCAGGGTAATCAACCAATCAAGCGAGGTCGGCGCACTGGAACGCTCGACGCTTAGGTCGAGACGCGGTAGCGCAGGCTGCGCTTCCACCCGAGGTGAAAGCAATTCCATCAGGTTCTCAACGCCTTTTCGCCGCTTCCCTTTAGTATTGCCCGCCGGGGCATTTGCGGTGCTGTGTGCGGCCTGTTCGCCGAGACCCGTAGCGATTCCGCCGAATCTCACGGTTTCCGCGAAGCAACCGCAAGCATGGCCGACGCCCCCGGTCGCGCTTCCCAACGCGCCGCCGAAAATCGTTCGAATGTGGTTTTCGACGCTCACCATCGTCCCGGGCACGTGGTTCGACGGGACGATTGTCGTGAGCACCAACGTCGCGTCGGTCGAAGTACGCACCGCCGCATTCTCGATCAACAGTACGCACGTCGCACCCGGGCTGTACCGATTTCATACGCACGTGCTCGAGCTGCCGCCGCTCTCGCGCCGCCATTGGTACCAGCTATATATCATCGCGCGCAATGCGTCCGGCGTGGAACAGGTGGAAGAGGCCCCCCTGCGCGTCGAATAGCAGTCGTCATAACAGCGGATCTAAGAGAGGATTTCATCGTGCCGAAGTATCTGGTCTCGGCGAAGTACACCGCCGAAGGCGCAAAAGGCATTCTCAAGGGCGGCGGCTCGGCGCGCCGCAAGGCCGTCGAAGAGCTGCTCGCATCGGTCGGCGGCAAGCTCGAGTCGTTTTACTTTTCGTTCGGTGACGAGGATGCGATTCTGATCGTCGATCTTCCGAATAATGAGTCTGCGCTCGCCATCGGCATGGTGGTCGGCGCGTCGGGAGCAGTACGCAGCCGGACGACCGTGCTGATACCGATCGAGGAAGTCGATCGCGCCGCGAAGCGAGAAATTCACTTCCGTCCTCCCGGAACGTAATTTAAAAAATGCGGACCGAGGTGCCGCGGCGCTCGATCAGTTTCCCCCAGACACTGCCACCTCGCCACGCACGGCATCTCAGACCGCTATCTAAGGTTATCGGCCAAGCATGAAAAAAGCATGAAGACGGTCTCGGGTTCGCCGGGCGCCCGCTTGCAGTAGGTCGCACTCGCCTGCGAGAAATCCTCAAAGCCTCCGCGCACCCGCTTGCGGGGTTTTTTGAGGAAAGGAAATCGCATGACGGCTTCTTCATACCGGGCTGCGTTGATCGCGCTCCTGTCGATGATCGCCGCGGTCTGTGCGTTCGGTCCGTCTACGGCTCGAGCAATGGGCACAATGACGATCCAACAAAGTAACGGCGTTACTAACGTGTATCGCGACGTCGTGATTAAGGTAATCCACAACGCGCTGTACATGACCTCGGCGGACGGGAAGGGCACGCTGGTTATTAATCGGGCGGCATGCTCGTACCAGGGCGACCTTATGGTTTGCTTTGCAACCGGTGCGACGCTCGTTCAGGCCGGTCAAACCAGCTCTCTCGATTTCAAGCACGGAACGTTGTACGTGAATTCCACCGACGATGCCCAGCAATTGGCGCTCTCGACCGCCAAGGTTCCGGCGCACGGCATTCTTCTGTCGTTTTCCACTAAGATCGGAACGTACGTCAGCTTGACCGGGACGATCGACAAGGTGGTGAAGTAAATGAAAATTATCTGCTGGATCATGGTCGGCGTTCTCGCGCTTGGCCCGGCCGCCGCTTCGGCGCAGCGCGCCGGCGGCGGAGGCGCTCGAGGCGGAGGAGCTCGAGCCGGCGGCGGCGCGCGACCGTCAGGCGGTGGCGGCGCACGACCGTCAGGCGGTGGCGGCGCACGACCGTCAGGCGGCGGCGGTTTTAATCTCGGACGCGATACGCGCCCTGCCTCGCGCCCATCTGGCGGCGGCAACCGCGGCAACGCCGGCAACGGCAACCGCGGCAACGCCGGCAACGGCAACCGCGGCAACGCCGGCAACGGCAACCGCGGCA
>Ga0187783_10000596_pt1 | contig 26376 bp, 22 predicted proteins | sample 1015_SJ02_MP02_2_FD_132471 | JGI IMG/M metagenome (GOLD analysis project Ga0187783, IMG submission 132471) | Tropical peat soil microbial communities from peatlands in Department of Meta, Colombia - 1015_SJ02_MP02_20_MG | ecosystem: Environmental > Terrestrial > Soil > Wetlands > Peat | place...
CTTCAGCCAGAATTCGTACGTAGCCAGACCCGGTCGAAACGCCGCGGGAATGCCGACCGTGTTGGAAATGACCAGGCCGATCAGGATTGCCCACAGGACGTACTCGATGTTCGGCAGCGTCAAATGGTGGGCCTTGCCGTAGCGGCCGATCGATTGCTCTAGGAACTTACCCGTCCATCCGACGACAAACAGCAAGAACAGACCAGGCAGAAGTTGCAGCGCGCGCTTGAAAACGTTTCCTTCATACTCAGAAGCGGGTATAGCCAGAGAGCTTGCCATGGATTGCTCCTCGAAGCCGTGAATTTAGGTTTGGCATCCAGCCTTACCAGGGAACTCGCTTGATCCAGCCCAGCCAGACCAGCAGAGTCAACGCGAGTGCCAATGCCACCGCCCAGCCGTCGACTGACAGTCCTAGGCTGGCGGCCTTTCCTGCTATCTTTGTGGTTTGGGAATTGTCCGCCACTTGATCTCTCCTTTTAAAACTTGCCAATGCGTCCATATCACGCCACCCCATGGGGATCGACGGAAGGCTCCAAAAAGCAAAAAGCCCGTCGGTCGGCGTTGTGCCGACGACGGGCGTCTTAGTCTTAGTATCCGAACTGACTAAAGCTAAATTCGGATTGCACCCGCACACCGGCCACTCGCCGCGCGACAACACAGCGTGAAGCGACAGATGCAACAGATGCACTTCATCATCAGAGGAATCCTAGCGGCCAGCCGAAACCGTGTCAAGCCCTGCTCGTGTCTGCGCGTGTCTGATGGCAACCATCGTCGCGGACCGATGAGTTCTAGCGTCCGCGAGGTGAGTGCGCCATTGTTTCGATCCCGAGCCGGAAACCAATGCACCTCTGCACCTCGTTTATGGCAGTTTTTCCTGCCGGTATAACTTCGCCGCGTGGCACGTGGTTGCAACGACAACCATCACTCCCATTCCCGCTGTGGCCACCGCTCCGCCGAAGTCAAATAAGCGCCAGGAGACAAGCGGAACGGAAATCCGAGGGTTGAGCCACAGTGCGACATTCCCGAGTCCCAGCAAAATGCGGATTTCGGTCGGCCCGAATTTTCCGAAGGAAAGGCGAAAACAGCCCAAGGTGTGCGATGCAAGATAGCTTTCAATCGAGAGAAGAAGGAACCCGACCAGCATGCTCGAAGCTATGCGCCAATCGACGCACCCGGAAAGACCAAGGCCACCAATGAGGAAGATCGCCCCGATGGAATCGATCATGTGATCGACGTAAAAACCATAGCGGGGGCGCTGCCGTCCTCGCACGCGCGCGACCGTTCCGTCGAGACTGTCGCCGAACCAATTGACCCCCAGAAAAAACGCGGCGAGCAGTAAACCGATCCGGTGCCATCGCGCCAAAGCGTAGCTCGCCCCCGCACAAAGCAGCGCGGCAAAGCCGAGCAGTGTCAGATGGTCGGGCCCAATCTCGGACGGCATGCGCGCGGCAAGCCACAGCAAGATCCGCCGTTCGAATTGCGAGGTAAGACTCTCTTGAATGCGGGTTGCTTCTTTGAACGTCTGCCAGGCTTTGTCGGATGTCCGTGTTTTCGGTTGACCGTGCGCCCCTCGGCCAACGGCAAGGTCCAGAGTTTTCTCAGCGCTCATCGGAGCTGTCTCCTATGTGGGATTCGTTTACGCCAGGTTCGCCCTCGACCTGGTTCATCACCGCGTGGCGGGTCGACTCGAGGGTGAAGCGAAGGGAATCTCTCGGAATGGTTTCGAGAAACCGGCGGACAAGCCAGCCGAGGCCGGCGGGAACATCGCGGGTCAAGGAAATCGCAGTACATTGAACGTAAACGCCGTCTTGGGTCTGATAGAGCCGCCAATAGGAGTTGAGCCGCCACAGGAAACCATCGTCGTCGCCCGGGGGCCTCTCGCGCTCGGCTGCTTCGCCCACGTTCTCGACCTCGCGAATGCGGACGCTATAGGAACGCGCCGCCACATGTGCTGGGTCGAGGAATGTGTAGTGCACCAGGTAATCCGTATCGAGCACGACCGTGATGACATGCACCTGCCTGAGGCGAAGGAACACGCGGAAATCATTTCCAGAGTGTTCGAGAAGTTTCGATTTGACGACTTGGGGCTCGTAGTACTGTTCTGCCCGGTCGTAATTCTGGAGCGTCGAAATCACCTTCGACATCGAGACCCCGGGAATAAAGATTACTCCCGTCCAGTCGTGGATAAGTCCGCCGGGTACGGGGATGATGTCGGCCGAGTTGCTTGCGAGGTCAGCCCCGATGAGGACCTTGCCATTGCTCAAGGCGGCTCGGGCCAGATCCCGGCTGGCTGTGGACAGGGCATCAATGCACAGGAAGTAGGTCCGGCCCGCGATTTCCTGGTCCATAACCGCCTCGCGATCCTGAACATACCGGGCAAAGGCTTGTTCGGTTTCCCTGGTCAGCTGCTCGGCTTCGACAGGGTGCGGTGCGGCCAATAAGAGGGCCGCCAGTATGGCGGTCGCGGCTCGATGTAACCTACCGGGTTTGATGCGTTGCATGAGGCGACTATCCCCAGCCCGATGTGCGATTTCGATCGTCGCAGGATCATTTCTGGTCAAAAAAACATCAACAAATAAGTTCTCCGAAATCAGGAGCTTGGGTAGAATCCTCCTCAAAAATAGTGGAGCCGCGACCGGGGATTTTCGTGAACCAGTCCAAACCCGAGACACGAATCTTTCGCTTCGGAGTGTTTGAGTTCGACGCCCGCAGCGGGGAACTGCGGAAAGACGGTCGAACCGAACCTCGGCTTCGCGAGCAAGCCAGTCAGATACTGACCCTGCTCCTTGAGAGATCGCGCGATGTGGTGACCAGGGAAGAGCTTCGCGAGCGCCTGTGGCCATCGGATACGTTCGTCGATTTCGATCACGGCTTAAATACGGCGATCAATCAACTGCGGGCGGCCCTGGGCGATTCGGCCTCGAGTCCCCGCTTCGTACAGACGCTGCCCAGGCGGGGGTATCGGTTCATTGCTCCGGTTGAGGTCACCGGGCACGGTGCTCGGCTACCCACGCTCGAGGGTAACCAGGGGCCAGGGGATCAAGAAAGTCCTCGCGATCCAGGCAAGCCAGCTCTCGCTGGTCTTTCCGTTTTGAGCCAACCTTCGGAACTGCCGGCGGTCCCCGGCAAGATCGTTCGAATACTGTTTTCGCTGATCCAGCTGCTCTATCTGGTGTTTTATGTCGTCTCCTTAGGGCGCCTGTCAGTCCTGGGCGAGATTTTGGCGCTTCCTCAGAATCTGTCTCACCTGGTCCTGGTCACCGTCGTGTTGACTGCAGCAGTCGGAATACCAACGCGGCTATATCTGCTTACCGCGGCAGCGTTCAATTACCGTGGTCTGACTGTTAAGTTTCAAAAGATCTTCCCGTTTGTTCTCATCCTTGACGAACTCTGGGCCCTTGCTCCGTTTTTAATCTCCCCGCTCATCGGGACCGGGCTGGCCCTTGCGGCCACCGCCGCCCTGCTTTACTTGCCCTTTTCCGAGCGAACTCTTTTGCTGATGGGGTCTGTTCGCCCTTGAGATTCGAGAATCGATTCTCTCACTGTGGTGAGGCAGAAAGAGGTCTCCTGTCGAGACAGAGTCGGAAAAGAGTAAGATCTTGACCATGAAGGCGAGCATCAGTCACAACAGCCGAAGTAGGATCGCCGATCGGGTTTTCGAACAGCTTCTAAAGCAGCCTGGGGAACCTCGGCGCGCGACTCTCAAGGGAAAGGTTTGCTAGGAAGAACAGGATGAAGCGTCAAATCGCTGGCCGCCCTCCCCCTGACTCTGTTCTCGCCCTGGAGCCCCTCGCCTGGAACCAAGGCGTCACTGTTTCTGACTCCGCGGGCTGCTCTGAGGTCGCGGACAAAACGGCTAAAGTAGGCGCAAGAGAAGGGGCGGAAGGAATGGAGTTACTTCGACAGATTCGGAGGGAGGAAACATGAAACGAGCAACACTTGCATCACTCGCTCTCACTCTGGGCATATTGGCGATTTCCGCTTTCGCACAGAACCCCTCGCCTTTCTCTTTGACTCAGTTCTCTGCAACGTCTTCGACGACCATGAAGGGGCAGATCATGAAAACGAAAATTGCCCGTTCGGGAAACAAGCTGCGCATGGATATGCCCGGGTCGGACGGGAAACGCTACACGCTCGTCCTGCTCGACGAGCACAAGGCCTACATGGTGATGGGGCCCGAGATGTGCATGCAGATGAACCAGCTTGGTGCCGCGGCTTCGAATCCTTTTGCCAGCTCGGCGCAGGCCAAGATTGACACTAGGATGGTGGGCGCGGGGACCATGAATGGCCATCCCGTAAAAATTGAGCAGCTAACCATGACGCCGGCAAATGGCGGGAAACCCGTCAACATGAAGGTCTGGTCGGCAACCGACCTACAAGGCTTTCCCGTACGAACCGAAGTCGAAACTGCGAACGGTCCGGTCACGACGGACTACACGGATATCAGCCTTTCTGCGCCGTCAGACTCTCTGTTTGCAGCGCCGCAAAACTGCCGGCAAATGCCCATGATGCCTGGGGGTCCTACACCCCAGTAGGTCTTGGGCGTGGGGTCCAACCCCGGATGAAGCAGGCAGTCGACAAGATGAACAGGAGAAAGTATGACTTTTCTCGATAAGGTGAAGCAGAGTGTGGACAAAGCCAGAGGAGAGGTCAGCGATTTGGCGGCGACCACCAAGATTCGGCACGAAATCGGCAATCTGAACGATCGCAAGTCGGCGCTGCTGGTTGAAATCGGCCGAAAAATCTATGCGCTCTACCAGCAGGGCCAAGGTCCCGCAGAGGTTGAGACCCCGTGTCGAGACATTGCCGCGCTTGATGAGCAGATTAAACAGAAAAGCGAGGAAATTGCCCGCATCAACGCGGCAAAGGCGTGACGCAGCCGAGCGATCTCTTGAAGGAAAACTCTGGCTGCCTGGGCAGCCGAGTGAGACGCCTGGCTTGTGCCCTAGAGATGGTCAAGGGGGCGTTCGCTACAGCACCTGGGATCGTTACCAGTTGCAGGAGTCGCTTGCATGCTGGATAATTTTCCGACCGAGGCACGGGAGCTGTAATTACCTGTGTGTCTACGTAAATGAATTGCCCGCACTGCAGCACGGCTAATCCCGACTACGCAGATTCGTGTTCTCGCTGCGGCACGCCGATGCCCCTCAGCGAAGATGAAACTCTGGTTACCTCTGACTCGAGCGTTCTTGTGCCGGGAACCGATTTCGGCCCGCGTTACCGGATTGAATCGCTGCTCGGCGAGGGCGGCATGGGCCGGGTATACAAGGCCTACGACAGGGATCTCGAGCGCATGGTCGCCATCAAGGTGGTGCGCGCGGGCGCGCTCAGCGAAACGGACGCGCTCAAGCGCTTCAAGCAGGAACTGCTTCTCGCGAGCAAGATCTCGCATAAGAACATCCTTCGAATCCACGACATGGGCGAAGTCGCGGGCGTTAGGTTCATCTCCATGGCCTATGTGGATGGCCGGGATCTGCATCAGATCATCGCGCATGACCCAAAGATGCCGACTGAGCAGGCCCTCAACTATGCGCGGCAGCTCGCCGAGGCCCTGGCGGCCGCCCACGCCGAGGGCGTGATTCATCGTGACCTGAAGCCGCAAAACATCTTGGTTGGCAAAGACGGTCACGTCTATGTGTCCGATTTCGGCCTAGCGAAATCGTTTGACGATGGGGCCATCGGAATGACGCGAACGGGAGCGTTTCTCGGCACGCCGCGCTACATGTCCCCCGAGCAGGCCGAAGGCAAACCGGCCGATTGCCGAAGCGACATTTACGCCTATGGTCTGATTCTCTACGAAATGCTGGCTGGCCATGTGCCGTTCAAGGGCGACACCACGCTGAAGGTGATGTACCAGCGAATCCATGAAAAGCCCAAGGCTCTGAAACTGGCGAATCCGGCAATTCCCGCCTGGCTCGACCGCGTGGTGATGCGATGTCTCGAAAGGGATCCGGGTGCGCGATATCAGAGCGCCGATGAAATACTCGCCGACCTTCAAGCATCGAGATCCGCCTCAGCCGGTTCCCGGACTGTTCAGATCGCGATTCCTGACTTCGCGGGGCGCCGATGGGCATGGATTTCGGCCGCGGCATTAACGGTCGCGCTTCTGGCCCTCGCCATTCCGGGTGTTCGGCATCGGATCGTGTCTGCCGGCAGGGCAGAGCCGGCAGCGACGCTTGCCGGAGTGCCGCCGCTCGCACAAGGCAAATTCGTGGCCGTCCTTCCATTCCGCGTGCTCTCGGATGGGGTGGACCTTAGTTATATCGCCGAGGGTCTCAATGAGTCGCTCTCTGCCAAGCTGTTTCAGCTGAGGGACTTGCGGCTCGCGTCGGAGAGCGCGGTAGCCAAAGTGAAGCCGTCGACTCCGCTCGCGAAAGTTGCGCGAAGTCTGGGCGTGAACCTCATCGTCGAGGGGATGGTTGAGGGCAATAAGGACCAAATGCGCATCATCGTCAATTTGGAAGACGTTGCGGAGGGGAAGAGGCTCTGGAGCCAGGAATTCTCTGGTGTCCCCAAAGATCTGCTGAGCCTTGAAGACCAAATCTCGGGTCAACTCGTCGCCGCGCTCGACGTGAAGCCGTCGAACGAGGAAATGGCCCGGGCTTCCGCGCGACCGACCGACAACATCGATGCCTACGATCTCTACCTGCGAGGCCGGCAGGCTTACCGCGATCCAGATCGGCAGAAGGCGTTCAAAACAGCCATCGATTTCTACCAGCAGGCAATTCAAAAGGACCCGGGGTTTGCGCTGGCCTACACGGGGATCGCGGATGCTTCGCTCGGCAGCTATCTGATGACAAAGGACAGTTTTTGGGCGCAGAAGGCACTTGGAGCTGCGCAGAGAGCCGAACAACTCAAGGACAGTCTTGCCGAGGTGCATTTTTCGCTCGGCAGCATCTATCAGGCCACGGGCAAAACGGCTGAGTCGATCGCCGAACTAAGACGAGGCTTGGAGATTGCGCCGAATACGGCGGGCGGCTATGTACGGCTGGGCGACATTTATCTCGCGGATGGGCAGACAGCGGAGGCCGTAGCTTCCTATAAGAAGGCCATCAGTATAAATCCATACAACGCAACGTACCACTGGCAGCTCGGCCGAGCATATTTTTCGATTGGCCAAAACGACAAGGCGCTCACCGAATTTCAACGCGTGGCCGAACTAGAGCCGGACAGCGCCGACGCATGGAACAATCTAGCCACGATCTACGAACGAATGGGAAGATACGAGGACAGCATCCCCGCCTATAGGAAATCGATTGCGCTGGGACCGAATGATTGGTCGAGTTATGCGAATTTGGGATACGTCTATACGACCCTCAAACAATACGACGCGGCAGTTCAGACGCTCGAGCGGGCGGTTGAATTGGGCCCCAATCAGGAAATGGCCTTTGGAAACCTGGCCGATGCCTACCGCTATTCCGGGCAGAGGGAAAAGGCCGCGGAAACCTACGACAAAGCCATTGCCCTGGCCTTCAAGGAGCTCGAGACCAACCCGCAAGACGCCGAAGTATTGGGTGATCTGGCTTCCTATGAGGCCAAGAAGGGCGATGCCGACCGGGCCGCTGAGTTTATTGCGCGGGCGCGCGCGATCGACCGGCAGGATGTCGAGCTCATGCATATCCAGGCGATTGTGGAGAACCTGGCGAACAAGCCCGCTGACGCGGTCCGTTCCCTTCACGAGGCGCTCGAGAAGGGCTATCCGGTGACGGAAGTAAGTGAAGATCCTGAACTTCGAAACCTCAAGGGGCGGCCGGATTTCGAGTCCTTAATCAACCAATACAGCCGATCAGACCACCGATCCTGAGCTGTCACTGCTTCGAGCGAGGCGATTGGAGTTGGGAAGTAGAGAGGCAGAAGGCAGGCGCCGAGTTCCGCCGTCAGTGGGGTCGGCGAATCCGGCGCACGAGAGAGGGGATCATCGCGAGAATCCCAATCGAGAACAGCACGAACGTACTGGGCTCTGGCGTGATGGGAGCGAGCGGCTTGCCGTTCGTGGAGGCGTCAACGATCGCATCCGCGCCGAGCAGGTCGCTTGGATCGGGAGTATTGAAGTCGATCGAGCAGCCAACCGGGATGCCGAAGATGAAACCGCTGGTATTGCATTGACCATTGTTAATAATGCCGGCCTCGGTGAGGAGGGAATCCAGCGAGCTCAAAGCGCCGCTGGTCGGCTGCGAGGGGGCAGTGAGGGTGCATTCGTATACCGCGACGCTGCCGACCGCGCCAGTGCCGCACGACTCGCTCCAATTGTATTGACTCAGAAATGCGTCCACGCCCGGCAAATCCAGAATTCCGCTCGGCACGTCTCCGGTCACGTCCGTAAGCAGCGGTGAGACAACGTCTAACACGCCGTTTGATTGAGACTTCGGTACGGCCACCGTTATCGATGTGATCGCTGAACCCGTGACCGTGCAGCTTGCCGAGAGAGTGCCGGCCGAACTTGCGGTGAATTGGAGCGAACCACAGGCCGGCGGCGGGTCTCCGGGAGGGGCGGGTTGCACGCCTACGCGCCCGTCACCGAGCGAGTCGGCCCTGGCGACAGTGACACCGAGGAGGACCGCAGCTACCAAAACAAATATCGTCCGTCTGTTGAGCACACACATTCTGCTCTCGACCTCAGCAGGTCAGGGGCCAAGGCCCGCGGCAACACGCATAGCTGTAAGTTATTTTCTGTCAGTGAGTTGTCGACCGTCCAATTGGACGCCCTTAAAGTCAGCTACTGCAACAGTTTGCACACATTGGTCATTCTCCTACCGTTTGGATGTAGAACACCAAAGAAGGCTCGTGCGGCCGAGGGCTTGGAAATCGCTCAAAATCAGTCTCATTCCGCACACCTTTTCTCCGATCTTCGCCCTGCGCGGCATTTCGCTTATCGAGGAGGGAAATTGGAAAACGGCCTGCGAGGCTGGAGGCCGAATTGCATGAAGCATACGCCTACACGTGCAAGCGCCAGACTCAAGTGTCGCCGTCCTGAGCCCTGAAGGGCAGGCGAGCGTGAGGGCCGATCAGAAAGCCCGCGCAAGACAATACGGGCCATTCGTGTTTCAAATCGCCGTCACAGCGAGCTTGCTGTTCGTGTTGTACGCGCGAATCCTCGAGCGCTTGGCCGAGCAGTGGGTGGACGATCCGAACTACTCGTACGGCTTCTTCGTCCTCCTCTTTTGCGGCTGGGTCGTGTGGGCAAAGAGAAGGAAGCTCGGAGCCACAGCGCGCAAACCCGCTTTGGGCGGCCTCGTGATCATCGCTGGTGCGCTCGGAATGTTAATTCTGGGCGTCTACGGCGCCGAGCCCTATCTCTCGCGCACGTCCCTCTTGTTTCTTGTGGCAGGTCTGATTGTCTATTTTTTCGGATGGCGAAGGTTTCGCGTCGTCGTCTTCCCCTGGTCGGTCCTGCTGCTGACGATTCCTCTGCCCGCGATCATGTTCAATCAACTGTCTTTGCCTTTGCAGTTCGAAGCATCACGCCTGTCGAGCGGGTTGGCGGAACTGGCTGGAATACCCGTGCTACGCGAGGGGAACATCATCGTGCTGCCGGCGCTAACGCTCGACGTGGCGGATGCTTGTAGCGGCCTCCGTTCGTTGATGTCATTAGTCACCCTCGCCGTGTTCTATGGATACATTCTCGAATCGAAGCTGCTGCGTCGACTACTCCTGGTCTTCGCCGCGATTCCCATCGCGGTGGTGGCGAATGCGGTTCGCATCACGGGTAGTGGCGTCGTGGGCGAGTACTGGGGGCCGGCGAAGGCGGAAGGGTTCTTTCACCTGTTCTCGGGTGGGGTGGTCTTCCTCTGCTCGCTCGTATTGCTTTTTGGCTTTCATGCCGCTGTAAGAGGGCTAAGCACAGTGGTCCGGAGGGCGCGATGAGCACTCGAATCGGGCCGTGGGTTCGATTTGGTTCTGCTGCGATTCTGCTCCTTGCTGCCATCAGTGTGTTGCGCCTCCGGGACAACGCGGAAATCTTACCCGCGCACCGCGCTCTCTCCTCGTTCCCCGAACAAATCGGGGACTGGCAGGGGTTTCCTCTCCCCATTACCACGGGCGAACAGAAGGTATTGGGGCCAGGCGATTTTTTGCTGCGCGAGTATCGATCTCCGACCGCTCCGGCCCCGGTTGAGCTGTACGTTGCTTATTTTTCGTCGCAACGAACGGGCGACACGATCCATTCCCCAAAGAATTGCCTGCCGGGAGCCGGCTGGAGTCCGCTCGAATCCGGCCGGCTCGAGATTTCGAATGCCGATGGATCGACAATGTCCGTCAATCGGTACATTGTGGCGAAAGGTCTCAACCGTGCGCTCGCCCTCTATTGGTACCAGGCGCACGGCCGTGTGACGGCCAGCGACTATGTGGCGAAGTTTCGGTTGGTTGAAGACGCGATTCGGCTAAATCGAACGGATGGCTCGCTCGTACGCGTCGTAGTCCCGTTCGCCGACAACCATGGGGAACGAGCGGCGCAGGCGACCGCGCTCGTGTTTATCGCGCGTATGGAACCAACCTTGCAGCAATACATTCCGCGCTAGACGAAGTGTGACCCGTGATGGCCACTCCCGGTCCGTCATGGCGACGCTCAGCGAGACTCAACCGTTGCTGTTGGTCGGAGCGGCGAAATCAAATAAACTGTGAGCCTCACCGCCGACGCCGCCGGAGCGGAATTCTCTCGAGATGGTCTCCGATCGGGCGGAAGGCGGAATCCATGACCGGAACGTCCACATCGCGATCGGGGCGACGTCGAATGTATGCCTGAACGGAACCGTCTGGCCGCCTTCCTCCTTGTCGGACTCGCGGCTTGCTCCGTGGCGAGCAGCTGGATTCCTTCCCAGTTCGGAGGGTCTGCCGCTCCCGTCTCCTCGACGCAAGTGCTGAAACTAGACGCGTGGAACAGAGAAGCAGCGGCCTCCTATCTAGATGGTCGAGAGCATTGGTGGGCCGGGTGGAAAAGTGCTGCCCGGGGCGAATCGACCTTTTGCATCTCGTGTCACACGAGCGTGCCTTACGTACTTGCACGGCCAGAGCTGCGCGGCGCGCTCGCCGAAACAGGTCCCTCTCCGGATGAAGCGAGGCTGATTGAGAATGTGGTCAAGCGCGTGCGCAACTGGAAGACCATCGAACCGTATTACCGCAATTCAAAAGACCAGCCTCATCAATCAGAACAATCGCGCGGAACGGAATCGGTGCTCAATGCCTTTATCCTTTCAAATCAGGGGGCGCGAACGGGTCGTCTAAGTGACGATACGCGGGTGGCGTTCGAAAACATGTGGTCCGAACAATTACAAACCGGCGACGATCAAGGGTCGTGGCCCTGGCAGCAGTTTGCTCTGGAACCGTGGGAATCGGAGGCTTCCCGATACTACGGGGCGACGCTGGCGATTGCGGCCGTCGGAATGGCGCCGCAGAATTACCGGGCTTGGCCCCAGATTCAAGGGCATCTCGACCTGCTGCGCCGATACCTTGATAGCGAATACGAGCGTCAATCTCTTTACAACCGCATCGCCCTCCTGTGGGCCGGGACGAAATTTCCGGGGCTGCTCGACGGTGATCGGCGAACCCAAATCATCCGCGAAGTCCTCGACAAACAGCATTCCGACGGTGGTTGGAGTCTTTCCTCATTGATTTTGGTGAGCGGATGGAATCGGCCTCGACTGATGGCCCTGCTCAATCGTCGCCGCGACGGCACGCCGCAAGAGACGGCGAGTGACGGCTTCGCGACGGGCATGATTGTCTCGACACTCTTGCAGGCGGGGACCGACCTGCCTGATCCACACTTGCAGAGGGCTCTCGACTGGCTGATTAAGAACCAGAACCCGTCGGACGGTTCCTGGAGTGCGTACTCGGTCAATCAAAAGCGCGATCCGGAATCGAACGTGGGCCGATTCATGAGCGATTCAGCGACCGGCTACGCAGTCCTTGCGCTCAGCGAGGCAGACAGCCGTGTCCAGGCGAGGGTCGCACAATGAGCGGCGGTCGACCGATCCTGCTCGGAACATAATCGTGGAGCAAAGAATCGATCCTGTGGCACGGGCTGTTGTCCCGCCCCCGAGGGTCGTCACGAGGCTCACCATCATCTGGCAAAAGGTCCTCGAGCGCCCGTTCGTCGGACCAGAACAGAATTTCTTCGAATTGGGTGGAGATCCTCGGACCGCGATCAGGATGTTCGACCAAATCCGTCGGGAGTTCGGGCGAACCATTCCGCCGCTGGCTATCTACACTGCCCCGACCATTCACAGTCTGGCCCACCTCATTGCCGGCGATCGACCGGCGCGATTCTCGAACGATCTGCTTCTGCGGTCCGGTTCGGGCAGGTCACCCGTTTTCCTGCTGCACGGGGTCGGCGGAAACGTCATGGAATTCTTCGAGGTGTTGAAATCAATGGATTGCCCCCAGGCCGTCTATGGCCTGCAGGCCAGAGGGAGCGATGGTCTGGAAGCGCCTCTGGATTCGATTGAGGCCATGGCCGAATACCACATGGACGCAATGCGAAGGGTTGGGTCTTCCGGACCATACCTGGTCTTCGGCCATTCGCTCGGTGGGCTGGTTGCGCTGGAAATTGCGCGACGATTCAAGCAGTCAGGGCAACCGGTCGCGCTGCTTTCGATGATCGACTCCTATCCGCATATAAGCGCGCTTGCGGCGAGGCAGAAATTTCAGCTCTATGCGCAACGCGCCCGCCACAGGCTAGGACGGATGGCGCAAGCGGCGCATGCTGACCGCTCACGACTAGCAAGTGAGAAGATTTGCGGGCCTGCTGTGCTTGAAGTGACAAGAAGCGGTCTCCAAGCGCTCAGGACCTATCGCCCAAGGCCTTTTGAGGAGAAGGTTCGGTTCGTGCGAGCGCAAGCCGTAACGGTTTTCCCTCGGGACGCGGCGGAGATTTGGAAGGCCTTGCTGCCTCAGATGGAGGTCGAGACCGTAGCAGGAGACCATCACGGGATACTCCAGGCGAACTCTCGCGAACTGGCCGTTGCTTTATCCCGGTACATCCGTGATGCCCTCGGCTAGGCGGGAAACGAGATACGGACCGATCAGCTGGGTGGCTTTGCCGCCAGGCTGGCGAGTTGATCTTTCCGAATCTTGCCCGTCGATGTGAGGGGCATTTCCCGAATCAGGATGAGCTGAGACGGTACTTTGTAGGGCGCTAGATGACGTGTAGCATGCGCGGAAAGTTCGGCGAGCGTAGCTTGTTCATGGTCCTTCAGCTGCACAAAAGCTATAACCTCCTCGCCGCCCTGCGTGCCCTGCTCGGCCCGCCCGAGCACCGCTGATCGAGCGACCGCAGGATGCGCATCGAGGACATTTTCCACCTCGGCGGGATACACGTTGAACCCAAAGCGAACAATCATCTCTTTTGTTCGGCCAACAATGAAGAGGTTCCCGCCTCGGAGCTGCGCCAGATCGCGCGTGTTGAACCATCCGTCCGCATTGACGGCGGCAGCGGTCTCTTCCGGAGCGCGGTAGTAGCCCTTCATGAGGTTGGGCCCGCGCGTCCACAATTCACCGACTTCTCCGTCCGGCACGCATTGGCCGGAGGGGTCTACGAGTTTGACCTCGACTCCCGGAAGGGGCGGACCAACCGACGTATCCCGGCGGGGAGCATCGAGCCGAACCTGAGCGACCGTTGGAGAGCATTCGGTAAGGCCGTAGGAGTGGCAGAGAGTCATCCCAAAAAGACCTTCCACTTCCTCCTTTAGGGATCGGTGGAGGGGCGCACCGGAGCAAGAAATGATCCGCAGTGATGGAAAATTGAAGGAAGTAATTCCTTTGAGCCGGGCGTATTCAGCGAGCAGCGCAAACATGGATGGTACGCCTAACATCACCGTCAACTGGTGCTCTTCGATATCTCGTTGCACGGCAACCGGGTCGAATCGCGACGAGATAAAGAGGGTTGCGCCGCGAAGGAGCGTACTCAGCAAATTCGCTGAAAAGCCCACGACGTGGGACATGGGAAGAACGCCATAGATACGATCCTTCGGAGTGAGCGAGCGGATCTGCGATGCGGCTGCAGCAATGAAAAGGACGTTGGCGTGCGTTAGCATCACGCCTTTGGGACGGCCGGATGTACCAGAGGTGTAAAGCAACAGGGCAACTTGGTCGGCGCCTGCCGCTTCAGTTTTTTCAGGAATGGCGTGTTCATTGAGGGGGCTGATCCCCAGCGATCCCAGGGGAGGGATGTCGACGATTTGCGCGCCCCGGCGTTCGACATGTTGCTTCGCGCGCTGCGAGAGGGCCGTAAGGTAGACGATGCGTCGCGGATCACAATGATCGCGGATTTCGTCGATCTCTCGAGCAGAGATGCGCGCATTCACCGGAACGGGCCAGGCGTCGAGGCTGGAGATGGCAAACGCGAGCGCCGCAAATGCGCGGCAGTTCTCAGATACGATCATGACGCGGTCACCGGCTCGAACGCCGCTCGCGGCCAGCCAGGTCCGGGTTTGCCGGACGGCCTGTTCGAGCTCTGTGTAGGTCCAAAGGCCGGAAGCATCGATCAAGGCCGGATGGTCGGGCGGCAACTCGGGATGTGAGCCGAGCAGATCGGCGATTCGGCTTGGAAGAGATGCCGGTTTAGGATATCTGCTGGTTTCTGTGCGTTCGGCCATGCTCACGGTTCGATGGTAAACGGATCCGCCCGGGCTATAGCCCGACCCCATATTTCAAGCAAGCCAACACCCAACCTTAAGCGCCGGCCTCGGCGCGTCATAGTTTTTCCTCTCAACGAAAGAACGTGCCTGATGATTGCTCGCCGCAAATTGGGGGAAAATGGCTTTCCGAAATGGGCATCGCCCTTCTCGTTGACGCGATTTGTCAGGGGCCACGCTCGGGGCGTAAGTTGTTGATTCCACAACCAGTTGACTATGCGACGGCGTTTTCCTTGCAGGGGCGCATTCGGCCACCGGATTGCGCAGACCCGAGCGCACAGGAAAATCAGGCCTCTTTTTCAGCAGGTTTGATATCTCCTGGTCCTGATCACAGGGAGAGACGAAGATCTGAACCCGACCGTTCTCATCGTCACCACAGCACGCTGGTTCCAAACCGCCAGGTTAGCCATGGCGCTCGCCGATACGGGTTTCACCGTCGAGGCGGTGTGTCCCTGCAGACATCCTCTGCAAAAGACCTCCTCGGTTCGACGCATCCACAACTATGACAGCTCCGTTCCTGCCGCATCCTTCGCGGACGCGATCGCCCTATCGAGTCCGGATCTCCTCATCCCCGGTGACGAATATGCGATTTGTCAAGTTTACAAACTGTACAATCAGGCGCGCCAACGCGGAGAATCTGGAGGGCCGGTTTGTGCCCTGATTGAAAGATCGGTCGGCCCGTCAGAGAGCTTTCCCATCGTCAGCGCGCGGGCACCCCTTATGCGGTTGGCGGAAGAGGAAGGAATCCGCGTTCCAAAGACCGCGGTTGTTCGCGACGTGACCGAGCTTAGAAAATGCTGCGAACGATTCCTGTTTCCGCTTGCGCTGAAGGCCGACGGCACATCGAGTGGTGAGGGTGTGCGAATCGTCCGAACCATCGACGAAGCAGAGGGCGCGTTCGGATCGCTCGAGTCTCCGCCATCCGTTCTCCGGGCCGTAAAGCGAGCACTGATCGATCAGGATATGAGCTTAATCACACCCGTGCTTTTGCGGAAACGCAGCAGGATCAACGCTCAGGAGTTCATCGAAGGCCGGGACGCAACAAGCTTGGTGGCGTGCTGGAAAGGGCAAGTCCTAGCCCATCTGCAATTCGAAGTCCTTAAAAAACAGCATCGGAATGGACCGGCGAGCGTGATGCGCCGTATCGAGAATCGCGATATGAGCGCGGCTACATCCAAGATCGTGAATCGCCTCAGGCTCTCCGGCCTCCACGGATTTGATTTTCTGCTAGAAAAGCAGACCGGCAGCCCATGCCTGATCGAAATGAATGCGCGGCCCACGCAGGTGGGTCATCTCCGGCTGGGCGCCGGACACGACCTTCCGGCAGCGTTGTATGCCCAGGTGACCGGAACTACTCTCCCGGAAGCGCCAAAACTGACCACAAACGATACCATCGCGCTCTTTCCTCAGGAATGGATCAGAAATCCGGCGAGTGATTTCCTCCGGTCTGCCTACCACGACGTGCCCTGGGAAGAGCCGGAACTGATGCGCGAAGGTGCGCGCAAGCATCGCAACTGGAGCGCTTGGCTGGCAGGCCACCGCTGGGTGACCTCTTTCAAGCCGGAACGGATTCCGCCCGCCGATGACTAGCGCCGGCAAGGAACTCAACTCTCCAGTCGTCTTGAAACCGAGCCGCAAAGCCGGTCTCGCGTCCTCCGTTGGCCGGGCGCGCGCTAGCTCAGGCGCGAATCGATTCCGTAGTTTGTCAACGGCGCACGCCCCATCCGAGCGTCGACGGCCAGTGCGCATCTTAAAGTTTGGCGGGACGTCCTTGGACGGAGCCCTTTGCCTTGCGCGGGTTGCCGCAATCATTGGCGAGGCAGCTCGCCCGGCGAATGTTGCTGTCATTGCTTCGGCCACAGCCGGTACGACCGATCAGTTGCTGCAGGCTGGCAAAGCGGCGGAGACGGGCGATGGGCCGCTGGTCGCGGATATTTTGGATCGTGTGCACGCAGCGCATCTTGCCACGGCAGCGAAGTTGCTCCGCTCATCTGAGCTCCGCGCGTCGGTGGTACGGAAGATCGATGACCTGTTAGGGTCTTGCCGTAAGGCATGCCTGGATGTGATGGCCGCGCGCAAGCTGACTTCGCGGGAGCGCGACCTCATATCCGGCTTCGGGGAGAGGCTCTCCATACCGCTGCTTGCCGGCGCCCTTGTAGAACGCGGAATGGCCAGCGAACCGATTGAGGCCACCGAGTTGATCGTAACCGATTCGAACTACGGAGAGGCCGAGCCGCTGGTGAACCGCACAAGGGAGATGTGTGCGGCGCGTCTTCGGCCCCTGGTTTCCGCTGGAGTTGTGCCGGTGATAACCGGATTCATCGGGGCCACATCATCAGGCCTGTTAACCACACTCGGTCGGGGAGGTTCGGATTATTCCGCAACGATCATCGCCGCTGCCCTTAAGGCCGATGAAGTTGTCATCTGGACCGACGTCGACGGGATCATGAGCGCCGATCCCCGGATGGTTCCCGGAGCCCGCTTGGTGTCGGAGATCTCCTACCAACAAGCATCCGAACTCGCCTTCTTCGGCGCCAAGGTCCTTCATCCGAAGACGCTTGATGCCATAGCGCACGCGGGCATTCCATTGTGGGTCCGAAACACTTCCACCCCCGAATCATTGGGTACGCGAATCACTCCGAAGATCCCGCATTCTCGCCCCGTCGCGAAAGCCGTGGCGTCGACCGAGCAGGTCACGCTGCTCACGATCACTGGGGTGGTCGCCAACCAGTGCCAGACGAGGGCTCGCGCCGTGGAAGCGATCAACCGCGTTGCTCAGCACGTACTGCTTCAGGCCGGTTCTCCATCCCCCGACGGGCTTGCCCTGGTTGTCTGTTCGGTATCGACAGGCGCGGTGCTCAACGCCTTGCGAGGCGAGTTTCGATCGGAGTTCCGAACGGGGAGCCTTCAAGAGATGCGCATCGACTCAAGCATAGCCCTGGTGACAGCGGTAGGATCGAAGCTGTCTCACGGCGTGTCGCATGCGCAGCAAACCCTAGAGAACGCTGGCGTAGAGGTTATCGCCACCTCCACGACCGTCTCGGGCTGCAGCATGTCGTTTCTTGTGCCGGTGAAAGACGCGGCGCGCGCGCAGTTGATCTTGCACAGGGAGCTGATCGTCAATCTTGTTCCCTTGGATACGGATCATAGCCGCGTCCGTGCAGCAGAATCGGAGGCGTACGGCGCGGACTAGCTTTTCCCGCGTGCCGCTGCGGAAGGAAAATGATGCTCCTGCCCCGTGGCACCGGCGGTCAAGAGGATCGCGGATAAACCTCTAGGTGAGCGCACCGCCTTCTAGCAAAGCTACCGTCTATGAATAGCGACAAACACCCAGTCATTCAGGACATCACGGACACCGCGCGATGGGTCGCATGCTTTCGCGCACGAGAGGCACAGAGACCCGATCCGTTGTTTGTCGATCCCTACGCGGACCGCTTGGCTGGCGAGCGTGGATACGAGATTGCGGCCAGACTCAGTGTTGCCAACCGGCACCTCTGGGCCTGGGTAACGCGCACCTATCTGTTCGACCAGTTTCTTCTGCGCGGCATTGCCGAGGGAGCTGACCTGGTTCTCAACCTGGCCGCGGGTTTGGACACCCGACCCTATCGGTTGCCGTTGCCGGCCAAGGTCCGCTGGGTCGAAGTCGACCTTCCGCGAATCCTCTCCTACAAATCCGAGGTCCTGCGTGAGGAGACGCCTCATTGCCAATTGGAGCGCATTGCTCTCGATGTTTCAGACCGGCAACAGCGACGCGACCTGTTCCATCGTTTGGATGGCGAAGCAAATCGCGTCTTGATCATGGCCGAGGGGCTCTTGGTGTACTTCACTCCCGAGGATGTCGGCTCTCTTTCCACGGATCTTTGGCACGGCGAGCATTTTCGCAACTGGATCATTGACCTCGCCTCTGCGGGTCAACTGCTCCTGATGCAGCGCAGTTACGGAAAAGAACTCGGAGCCTCCGGAGCCGCGTTTCAGTTTGCGCCCCCAGAGGGCCCAGACTTCTTTGCCCGTTTGGGATGGGGGGTCCGGGAGGTGCGCGGAATCCTGAAGGCGGCAGCGGAGCTCGGTCGCGCCCCGAAAGAACTCCTCGCCCTACTCCCGGAACCCGAGCGACCGTTCCTTGGATACCCATGGACGGGTGTGTGTCTGTTAGAGAGGGAACCCCGACCGACTTGAGCGGTTAACTTCCTGTCCTAGCTACGTGTGTAACAGATTGTCCCAGAGGGACAACGCATTTCTCAGGGCACCGCCTCTTTCAAGCTAACTCTATTATTATCAGTCTGGTACGTACCTGCGAGTTGGCTTCGGGATTGCGATGGCCCAGCTACCAGAACAGGTCAGGGCTCATCCGGCGGATTTTGATTCTGCGACACGCGTCTTTAGCTCGTTTGGCTCTGAATCTCTGCCCGGGAGAGGATCAAACCTCACCTATGATCGACACGGTGATCGTCGGCGCGGGGCCGTATGGGCTTTCTCTGGCCGCTCACCTGCGGGACCGCGGTCTCCCCTTCCGCATTTTTGGGCGACTGATGGATAGCTGGAAATCGCACATGCCGAAGGGCATGCTGCTCAAATCTGACGGTTTCGCCTCCAACATCTATGACCCAACAGGTGAGTTCACGCTCAAGAAGTTTTGCGCCCAGAATCACATCGAGTATCACGACAAGAATCTTCCCGTGGCGCTCGAAACATTTTGCGCCTATGGGATCGCTTTCCAAGAGCGAATGGTTCCCGAGCTCGAGGACCAGTTGGTCAGCCGGATGGAACTGTCCCATGGCGGTTTTGTGTTGCAACTCGATAACGGCGAAGTTTGCGCGGCTCGAAACGTGATCCTGGCCGTCGGAATCACGCATTTTGCTTACACCCCGCCAGTTCTCGCGCAGCTAGGGTCGGAATTCGTCTCCCACAGCTCGGCCCATCACGACCTGGATGCTTTCCGAGGGCTCAGCGTCACGGTGATCGGTGCTGGTTCGTCGGCTCTTGACTTAGCAGGTCTGCTTCACGACGCCGGGGCGGACGTGCGCCTCGTGGCGCGCCAGAAAGCCTTGAAGTTTCACACCAGGGGTGATTCCGCGCCTTCCCTTTGGGAGCGTATTCGATATCCGCAGTCCGGTCTTGGCCCAGGGCTACGGTCGCGGTTCTTCGCCAACTGGCCGAGGTCATTTCACCGCTTACCGGAATGGTATCGAATCCATGCCGTTCGAACGCACCTCGGTCCGTCAGGGGGATGGTTCGCTAGGGATAAAGTGATTGGCCGAGTTCCGCTTTTTTTGGGCTACACACCGGAGCAGACGCAGATGGATGAAGGCCGCGTTCGTCTTCGATTGCGGGCCCAAGATGGCGGTCTGCGTGAAATCGTCACAGACCACGTAATCGCGGCAACCGGTTATCGCGTCGACGTCGACCGGCTGAAGTTTATGGATCTTGCCATGCGCTCGAAGATAAGGACGGCCGGGAACGCTCCGGTGCTTTCCTCCAAATTCGAATCAACGATTCCCGGCCTCTACTTTGCTGGGGTGGCAGCGGCCAACAGCTTCGGCCCCGTCGCGCGTTTCGCCTTTGGCGCGAAGTTCACGGCGAGTTGTATATCGGAGGCACTGACGAGGGAATTCTCCCGCAGAAGGGCCTTTGCGTCGGTTCCGAATGTTGCGACTACTGTCAAGTAGAAGTCGATGGGCGGCCTGGTGCGACCCGTGAAGCTGGAAACGCTCGCCATCCATGCCGGCTACGATGGGGACCCCGCCACGAAAGCCGTGGCCGTCCCCATATACCAGACGGTCGGGTTTGAGTTCGACAGCGCCGAGCATGGCGCCGCCCTGTTCAATCTCGAGGTCCAGGGAAATATCTACACACGCATCGGCAATCCGACCAACACGATCCTTGAAAGGCGCGTTGCTGCTCTCGAGCGAGGCGTCGATGCGCTGAGCGTGAGCTCGGGGATGTCGGCAATCCACTATGCGCTAGCCAACATCACCGAGGCTGGCAAGAACATCGTCTCCCTTCCCCAGCTTTACGGCGCAACCTACACGCTCCTCGCGCACGTTTTCCCCAAGAACGGAATTGAGTCGCGGTTTGCCGAATCCGACCGCCCGGATGCGGTCGAGAAGTTGATTGACTCGAATACGCGCGCCGTTTTCTGCGAGAGCGTGGGCAACCCGGCGGGAAATGTTGCGGATATTGAAGGGCTGGCACGCGTAGCGCACCGACACGGCGTGCCGCTGGTGGTTGACAATACCGTCGCCACGCCGATTCTGCTTCGGCCCATCGAATTTGGTGCCGACATTGTTGTTCATTCGATGACGAAATTCATGGGCGGCCACGGCACAACGCTCGGCGGAATGATCGTCGACTCCGGCAATTTTCCCTGGCCACAGTATGCTGACCGCTTCTACATGCTGACGCGTCCCGAGCCGGCCTACCACGGCGTGGTCTATACCGAGCATTACGGCCGAGCCGCGTTCGTCGCGCGCTGCCGCACGGTTTGCCAGCGCAATACGGGCGCCACCCTTTCGCCGTTCAACGCGTTCCTTCTGCTTCAGGGCATCGAGACCATGGCCCTGCGCGTTGAACGCCATGTTGAAAACGCGCGCAAAGTCGCCGAGTTCCTGCGCAGCCACCCAAGAGTTGCCTGGGTCAACTATGCCGGCTTTCCCGACAGCCCGCTGTATCCGATGGCCCAAAGATATCTTGGATCCCGGCGCTGTTCGTTGCTGACCTTTGGAGTCCAAGGCGGCTACGAAGGCGGCCGCCAGTGCTTTAACGCACTGCGCCTATTCAAACGCATGGTCAACATGGGCGACGCCAAGTCGCTCTCCTGCCATCCAGCGTCGACAACCCATCGGCAGCTAGCGCCCGATGAGCAGGCCAGAGTCGGCGTTAGCCCAGAGATGATTCGTCTGAGTGTGGGGATTGAGCACATCGATGACATCGTGGACGACCTCGGGCAGGCGTTGAGCGCAGTGCAGGCGTGAATTCCCTGAACTGTCGGTCGGCCGGTTGGAGATGTTTTCCGATGCCACTAATCATTGACGGAGAGCAAGGAAACCCAACGCGCTGGGCGCGGCGCGGCACGGCCCCGCTCGGGACCGGGCGGGCGAGCCGGGCGTCCTGCATCTCCGTGGCTCTGATCAACAATATGCCGGACTCCGCGTTCGAACAGACGGAGTCGCAGTTCTTCGACCTGCTCGCCGCGGCGGCAGGCGATGCGCCTGTGCTTGTGAGGTTGTATTCCCTACCGGGGATCCCAAGAGGAGAAAAAACCCGCAAGCATTTCGACGGATTGTATTCGAGGATTGGCGACCTTTGGCACAATCGGTTTGACGGCGCAATCATAACGGGAACTGAGCCGCACGAAGCCGACTTGCGAAATGAGCCCTATTGGCCTGTCTTGACCGAGGTTCTCGATTGGGCGTCGGAAAATACGACTTCGACAATACTCTCGTGCCTGGCCGCGCATGCCAGTGTGCTGCACATCGACGGCATTCACCGCCATTTCATGCGCGAGAAGCGCGTTGGCCTGTTCGAGGCCAGGCGGGTAAGCGACCATGCACTAATGAATGGAGTTCCTCGTATCGTCCGGTTTCCTCACTCGCGATGGAATGAAGTGCGGGAAGAAGAGTTAACGTCCAGCGGATATATGGTCGTGACGAAATCGACCCAAGCGGGCGTCGACTCCTTTGTAAAGCAGAGGGGAAGGAGCCTGTTTGTCCATTTCCAAGGCCATCCCGAGTACGGCGCCGATACTCTGCTGAAGGAGTACCGAAGGGACGTGAGGAGATTTTTACGGCGTGAGCGCGAGCACTACCCTACGATGCCCTGCGCTTACTTCAACACGGCGGCCGCAAAACTGCTAACCGAGTTCCGCGACAAAGCAATCCGCGACCGCCGAGAAGATCTGCTTGAGATTTTCCCCGAAGCACCGGTGGCGGCGACGCTCGGGCGAACCTGGGACGTTGCGGCATCCGGCGTCTATCGCAATTGGTTGAGCTGCCTGTCAGGGCGAAAAGCCGCAAAGAAGAGGATCGTGCCGGTCGCCAAGGTCGGACGAGCTGCCGCGTGCCGCGGTGCCCAGCAGCAATCTTCCCCAACGAGGTGAAATTTGTGCCCTTCAGCCCTCGACGTACGTTCCGAGGGTGGTTCGGTTTAGCTTGGGGAATTCCCGCTATAATTTGGCCTCGATCAGGCTCGGTCCCTGACTCTCGAATCCCGCGTGTAACGCCTTCGCAAAGTCGTCGAGAGAACCGACTGAACTTGCCGGAACTCCCATTCCCTTCGCCAAGCTTGTCCAGTCGAGATCTGGCCGGTTGATTTCAAACAGGTCGAGGGCACGCGGACCCGGCTCGCCGACGCCGAGGCCCGCAAATTCGCGCTTCAGAACGCCGTAAACGCGGTTCGCAAACACGACCGTGGTTACCTTTAAGCCTTCGCGGGCCATGGTCCAGAGGGCCTGAAGCGTGTACATCCCACTGCCGTCGGCGGATAGGCACAGCACCGGACGATCGGGGCAGGCGACAGCCGCGCCCACCGCCAGCGGCAGCGCGATTCCGATCGCTCCCCCTGTATTCACCAGCCAATCGTGAGGCGCCGCGTTCGCCGTCGCCGGCATCATGGCGCGCCCCGAAGTCATCGATTCATCCACCACGATCGTCTTCTCCGGCAACGCCGCGCCGACAGCTTGGGCCAGCCCGGCAAGTGTAATCTGGCCGCGTGGAGCAGTCGTCTCGGATTTCCCCCTGGCGCAAATTGCGGTTTCCAAGGGCGCGCCGAGCGCATGCAACGATTCCGCCAGCGCTTCGAGTGCGCCAACACCATCCTCATCGACACGCGCTAGCGTGTAAACCTCACACTCGGTGGGTGCGGGAAAGGGGTCTTTGCCGGAGTAAGCGAAGTAGGAGATCGGTGGCGGTGTTCCGACCAGGACCAACTGCCGCAATCCCTTCAACTGATCGATCGCTTGCTCGAGAATGTAGGCGATGCGTTCGACCCGCGGCCTCCCAGCGCCGCGTTCCAGACGCGCAAACGGGTAGGGAGCCAGGAGCTTCGCGCCGGTCGCGCTGGCAATTCTCCCCGCAAGCGATAGGCCCTTGCCGTACAACGCTCGACCGGAGAGCAGCAGCGCGGCTTGCTGCCCCGAGCGCAGCATTTTCGCTGCGCGATCAACGCTCGCGCTCGACGGCAGGGGAGCTGCCGGTACCATGGGTAGATTCCCTGTTCTACCGCCCTCGCTCCAAGCCGCATCGCTCGGCACAATCAGCGTCGCAATCCTCCCGGGCGGAGTTCGCGCGGCGGCAATCGCGTCGGCCGTATCGCGGCCAACATCTGTCGCGGCACAGCTCGTCTCGAGCCATCTCGAGTACGGCCGCGCAATTGCCGCGATGTCGGAGGCGAGCGGAGGGTCATGGCGCAAATGATATGTCGCGTGTTCGCCGATGATGTTCACAACTGGAATGTGAGCTCGGCTGGCATTGTGCAGATTGGCAAGACCGTTGGCCAATCCCGGCCCCAGATGCAGAACGGTGCAGGCCGGCTTCTCAGTCATTCGTGCGTATCCGTCTGCAGCCCCGGTGACCACCCCTTCAAAAAGGCCCAATACGGGACGGATCCCTTTTGCGTTGTCGAGTGCTGCAACGATGTGCATTTCCGATGTGCCAGGATTCGCGAAGCAGACCTCCACGCCTCCTGCGAAAAGCGTGGAGACGAGAGCCTCGGCTCCAGTCATTCGCGGAAGCCCTCGTTGTCTTGGACGATGAGATTCCTACGCCTACCCGCTGTCACGGCCGCAGCGTCGCACCGGCGGGGCAAGAGTGTGCGAATTCCCAATAGAGCTGCCGCGCTTTTGTGTAGAAGGGCCCGGGCTGGACCGCCCGGTCATCAATACGGCCGACGGGAACGACCTTCGAATAGTTTCCCGTCGAGAAGATCTCGTCAGCGGCGAGGAAGTCTTGATACTTCAGTGTCTTTTCGACCACTGTCACGCCGACATCACGCAGCAAGGCAATCACGCGCCAACGCGTGATCCCCGCAAGGAAGGTGCCGTTCGGTGCCGGCGTGTACACGACGCCATCCTTGGCCATGAAAATGTTCGAGGTCGCAAGCTCAGCAACATTGCCCAGCATGTCGCATACGACGGCATTATCGAATCCTCGGCTGTGCACTTCAAACAACGCCCGGGCATTATTGGGGTAGAGACAACCCGCCTTGACATCGACAGGCATGGTCTCAAACGTCGGCCGTCTGAATGGCGAGAGCGCTATGGAGAATCCGCTGGTGGGTTTTCGCATGGGCGCCTCATAGATGACGAGGCACCATTGGGTCGATTCGGGATCATGCGCTTGGACCCAGGGTCCTTCTTTTTCCGCCCAGTACATGGGCCGGATGTAAAGCGCGGCGTCCTTCTCAAACCGGCGCATGCCTTCCTGGACAAGCTCAACCCATCTGTCTGTTGGAACGACGGGCTTCAAAAAAAACCTCTTCGCGGACTCGTTCACGCGCGCGCAGTGCAGAGCGAGATCTGGTGAGACTCCTTCGAACGCGCGCGCCCCATCGAACACGACCGAGCACAGCCACGCAGCATGCGTGCGCGAGCCCATGATCGGCACACTTCCTTCATGCCAATCGCCTTTGAAATAGGTCCACGTCTTTGACCAATTGAACTCGATTCCCACCCTAGCAAAGTCCTCCATTCAACTCTTTGGCACGCTATTGTAACCGAAGTCGGGGTGTCAACCGCCGAATTGGCCCGTAGCTGTCCGTAGCCGTCGGCGCGAATTCTCGATGCATCGGCAACGCTACCCCGCCGGGAACTGTCGTCTTGCATCTTTCAGGCACCGCGGATCCGGTCAAGAAGAGCATAGTCTCTGACGGGAACCCGCTCGGGGAATTGCCGGGGAAGCAGGCTGGCCTTAAGGAGGGTCCCGGCTCGCGTCGGCGGAACGGCGAGAATCGATCGAATCGGTCAAGACAATCTCAGCATCGTGCGGCAAAGCGAGCCGGCCAGACTGGGCGGGGATATCACGTATGCCATTGCATTATAAGGACTTATCCTTCAGTCTCGTGCTCGGCCCCGATTGGCTCGATCGGCACCTCCTCGGCCGGGAAGTGTCTCCGCGCTGCTGAGGAGATAAACCGAGGCCTCTCAAACCGTCTCCCGTTCCCACTGCGACCTCCTTCCGGCTTCAAACGCATGGATAACGAATTCTCTGTGCAAAGCACGGGAAGCCCGTCAACCCCTTCTCACGGATTCCGCTTCTTCGAAGTCCCGGCCGCTTCAAACAAGGAGCTTCCCGCGGGATCTGGAAAGTCGCAATTCTCCCCAGAGGGTGGGCGGCACCTCATCCGACCACTGACCGTTGGAATTCCATTTGGTCATTCAGTACTGCTTGTAAACGAGCACTGTACCTCATCTGGTCCCTGGTCCAGTAGCGGCAGAGGGGGAGTTACTCATAGACTGACTGCGCGTGTCATAAAGCGAACTTGGGCTCGAGCGCTGGTTCAATCTCGGTGTAAAGCGAAAAGGAATCACGCCCATGCTAGCTCGCACACGGTTTCCTAGGGGCACGACCAATTGCTTCATCGCCGTTCTGACGGTCGTATGCACCTATGGTGTGTCGGGTTGCACGGGGCTTGCTGGAGCGGCAAATCAGGGAGCGAATAACTCTCTGATCATTGCCACTGCGGCGCTGAAGAACGACGTGGTAGGGAGTGCTTATTCTGCGACATTGCAGGCCAACGGTGGAACCACGCCCTATTC
>Ga0187783_10000597_pt1 | contig 26351 bp, 26 predicted proteins | sample 1015_SJ02_MP02_2_FD_132471 | JGI IMG/M metagenome (GOLD analysis project Ga0187783, IMG submission 132471) | Tropical peat soil microbial communities from peatlands in Department of Meta, Colombia - 1015_SJ02_MP02_20_MG | ecosystem: Environmental > Terrestrial > Soil > Wetlands > Peat | place...
CCGATTTCCTGGCTGACCTTACGAAAGCCGGCCTCCACCGACATGCCGGACTCAACGCAGATCAGCAGAAGGTCGAGCGCGTCCGGAAATGCGCGTTTGATCGACGCTTGGCGTCGTGTGATCTGATTTTTCAGGAATATGTATGGAAGGTGCATACCCGCATAGGCCGCGCCCAGGCACACCATGATCTTCGTCGATAGTGGATGCTGGCTTTTGTCCAGAACGGACAAATAGAAGATTGATGACAGCAGAGTCACAGCTGGCGTGACCAGGCGGAAGAACAGATAGGCAATGTAGGGGGCATTTCCACGATATCCGGCCTGGATGAGCTTTTCGCGGGCGGTCTCCTGACCGACCCACTTGTTCAGATTGAAGCGTTCGACCACCGCTTTCATGTACTGTTTTGGCGATTGCCGCAACGAGACCTTTTCGCCGCGGGCAAGCCGTTCGCGCTCACGTTGGCGAATCTTCTCTCGCTCGAGCGCCACGGCTTTCAAACGTCGATTGAGATCATCGTTGGCCAGCAACGGCATGGCTAGCGTCAGGACCGTGGCCATCGCGGCGAGCGCCGACAATATCATGGTCAGAAATCGAGTGTCCTGAATCCGTTCGGTCAACAGCTGAAGCATAACGGGCGCTCTAGAAGTCGAAATTGATCATTTTTTTCATTACCAGGACGCCTAGCAGCATCCATATGCCACTACCTGCCAGCATCAATCGGCCGGTGGATTCGGTCCACAGCAGCTCGATGTAATTGGGGCTCGTCAGATAAAGAAGCCCCATTACCGTGATCGGCAGCGCGGCAATGATCGCCGCCGATGCCTTCGCCTCCATTGACATCGCCTTGATCTTGGCCTTCATCTTCTTGCGATCGCGCAGAACCCGGGACAAATTGCCGAGGGCTTCCGACAAGTTGCCACCGGCTTTCTGTTGAATTGAGATCACGATGCCGAAGAAGTTGGCTTCGGGCAAAGGCATGTTGTCATAGAGCTTGCCGCAAGCCTCACCCAGCGGGATGCCGATCGCCTGGGTCTCGACGATTGTACGAAATTCGCTGCGGCACGGCTCCATTGCCTCATTGGCAATGATGCGGAGGCAATCGCCGAGCGGCAATCCGGCCTTGATGCCGCGCACGATGACGTCCACGGCATCTGGTAGCCCTTCAAGAAATTTCGTCTCGCGACGCTTCTTGAGAAATGAAAGAGCCCACCGGGGCAGTCCGAGCGAAGCCGCGAAGCCGGCAGCAAGGCCGGCGAATGGACCGCCGGCATATAATCCCGGCCCGAACGCCAGAAGCCCGAGCCCGACGCTGATGATGATGAAATTGCGTTTGGAGAGGCTCAGGCCTGCCTGGGAGATTCGCACCGACAGAGGCGGATTTTTGAGCTTGGCGCGCCGGACCTCCAGCTCATTCAGGGTCTCTTCAAGCTGTTCGCGTCGGGTTCTGGTCGGCGCGCGCGAGGCGGCCGCGCGCGGCGCTCCGTCCGATCTCGCGACACTGGCCTTGCGCTTTTCGGCTTCGCGCTCGCCGGAAAGAATCGGGTAGAGGAACACCCACGCGACACCTCCGGCCGCAAGCATTCCAAGCGCAGAGACCGCGAGTACCTGGCGGTTCATGATCGAATCTCACGTCTTAAGGGGCTCATCGGGGACCTCGGCGGCGTCTAACGCCGCAGCGAGCCGCTGCTCCTCGCCGAAATAGCGGGCCCGATCCCAGAATCGAGGGCGGCCGATGCCGGTCGAGCGGTGGCGACCCATCAGTTTGCCCTGCGCATCCTCGCCAAGCAGTTCGTATAGAAACAGGTCCTGCGTGATGATGACCTCGCCCTCCATGCCGATGACCTCGGTGATGTGGGTGATCTTGCGCGAACCATCACGCAATCGGGCGGCCTGTACGATGACGTCGACCGATGCACAGATCATTTCGCGGATCGTGCGTGAGGGCAGCGAAAATCCGCCCATGGTGATCATCGATTCAAGCCGCGACAAGGTCTCGCGCGGGTTGTTGGCGTGGAGCGTCCCCATCGATCCGTCGTGGCCGGTATTCATGGCCTGCAACAGGTCGAATGCTTCGGATCCGCGCACCTCGCCGACGATGATGCGCTCCGGACGCATACGCAGGCAGTTTCGCACCAGCTCGCGCATCGTGATCTGGCCCTCGCCCTCCAGATTGGGCGGTCTGGTTTCCAGGCGTACCACATGCGGCTGTTGCAACTGGAGTTCAGCGGCGTCCTCGCAGGTGATGACGCGTTCGTCGTGATCGATGAACCGCGTCAAAGTGTTGAGTAGGGTCGTCTTGCCGGAGCCTGTGCCGCCGGAAATGATGGTATTGATTCGACACCGGCCGACGACCTTAAGGATCTCGGCTCCCGCCGGGGTGATGCTGTTGAATCTGACCAGTTGATCGAGTGTCAGCTTATCCTTTTTGAATTTGCGGATCGTCAGCGCAGGCCCGTCGATGGCCAGCGGCGGGACAATGACGTTAACGCGGGATCCATCCGGAAGGCGTGCGTCGCAGATCGGCGAGGCCTCGTCGACCCGACGACCGATCTGGCTGACGATCCGCTGACAGATATTGAGCAGTTGCTGATTATCCCGAAAGCGGATATTGGTTTTTTGAATCTTGCCGGACACCTCGATAAATACCGTATCGGCGCCATTGACCATAATGTCGGCGATGTCGTCGCGCGCGAGAAGCGGCTCCAGCGGCCCGTAGCCGAGCACGTCGTTACAGATGTCGTCGAGCAGCTCTTCCTGCTCGGAGATCGACATCACAATATTTTTGATTGCAATGATTTCGTTGACGATATCGCGGATCTCTTCGCGCGCCGATTCGGCGTCGAGCCGCGCCAGCTGGGTGAGGTCGATCGCTTCGATCAGCGCATTGAAGACCGCAGCTTTGGTATCGTAGTAGGAATCGTCGCGTCGCGTCTCGACGTGTGACGGAGCAGCCGGCCGGCTGGCGGTTTCTGCGCGCCCGCCCGGCGCCAGCGGCGGGGATACGATCGGAGCCGCCAGACCTGCTGACGGCAGCGGGGTGCGGCCGACTTCGGTCACCACCTCGTGCGGCAGCGCGGCAGGAGCCGGCGGCGCCGCAGGGGCGGGAGCGGCGGCCGGCTTAGGGGCCTCCGGACCAGATGTGCTGCGCTTGCCAAACACGCTGTGCCTCGCGCCTACCGGCCCAGGATCTTTTCGATCAATGGGGTAAGCAGACCGCCTCGCGGACGCTTCACGTCGCCGCGACCGGTCAGCAATTGGGCTAAATTCTGGAACGTCTCGGCGGCGCGGTGGCCGGAAGCGACCTCGGCGATCATTTGGCCATTGTTGGCAGCTGTACCGAATATTTGCGGATCGAAGGCGATGGCGGCAACTGGATCCGCGTCGAGCGCCTTGGAGAAATCGGCCGGCTTGATTTCGGGACGCTTCGGCACGCCAACCAGGTTGAGACAATAATGCGGTCGACGATCGTTTGGGCGGGCGGCGCGCAACAAATCGATCATGTTCTTGGCGTTGCGCAGATTGGCGAGATCCGGCGCCGCCACGATCAGGATGTCGTCGGCGCCGATGAGCGTGCGTCTGACCCATCCGCTCCACAGATGTGGAACGTCGAGTATGATGCACGGCACGCTGGCGCGCAGCACGTCGAAGATCGCGTCGAATGCTTCGGTTCCGAAATCGTAGACCCGGTCGAGCGTCGCCGGTGCCGCCAGCAGGCTCAGCTGATCAGTACATTTGGAAAGCAGGCGGTCGACGAAGGCGGTGTCGATGCGCTCGGGAGACAACACCGCATCGGCAATGCCCTGAGGCGGATCCTGGTTGTAGTCGAGGCCGGCGGTCCCGAACGGCAAGTCGAGGTCGGTTACAACCGCGTCGAGTTGAAGATTGCGAGCGATTGCCCAGGCGATGTTGTGGGCAATGGTAGAGGCACCGACACCACCCTTGGCGCCGACCACGGCGAGCGTGCGACCGACCGGTGTGGCCGTGGGAGAGTAGAACAATCCGGACAGCGCCCGCACCAGGTCAATGGGCTCGCATGGGCCGATGAGATAGTCGCTGATGCCACGGCGCACCAGTTCGCGATAGAGCAGAATGTCGTTGGTCTGCCCGATAACGATGACTCGCGTGCCGGCATCGCAAACTTCGGAGAGCTGATCGAGGCCCGAGAGCAGGCCCTGGGCCTGGCTGTCTGATTCGAGCACGATGACATTCGGCGTTGGCGAGGCCTTATAGGCTTCGACCGCCGCCGTGATGCCGCCCATCTGCACCTTGAGGTGCGCGCGGACCATGCGGCGATCCTGGCCGGCCGCCTGCATGGTAGCGGCGGTTTCGGCGCTTTCGCAGAATGCCTGAATCGAAATGCGCGGCACCGGCGATATGTGCGCCTCGCCTGCGCTGGGTTCATCCGGCGCCGTGGCGGTCCCACCGCCTTGGACAGCATATCTGATCATTGTCCCACGTCGCTGATTTTGCCCTTGTTGGTATCCGTGTAGGTGGTGGCGGTGCTCTCGCCCTTGCGGTATTTGTCGAGCGCCGTCGACCGTCGTGCGGCGTAAGCCGGCGTCTCTGGCCGCGGCTGCACGAGGTCGGCGGGGTTGTCGACCATCGCGGCCAGTTGGCGTTGGCTGGCACAACCGAGATTCCAGTACGGCCGGTTGCCGAAATACCGGTCATCTTGGACGGCTCCGAGATCGTCGGGCCAGGTTCCACACGGGCCGACCTCCGCGGCCATTTTCATGTAGATGAGCCGGATCGTGGCGAGTTGGGAGGGGCTTGCTGGGCGATAGGAACGCACCTCGATCGCCCGCGGTGGCGCACCGGCTGAGATCAGCAAAGCGCGGATCTCGCGCAAGGCCACCGCGGCAGCTTTTTCATTTGGCGTTCCGGACGGAACGTCGATCATGATCGGACCGGTTGCTTCGTGCTGCCAGCCATGCGCCAGACCGATGACGTCGAGGCGCTGCAACGACGTCAGGCTGCCGCTTTGCTCTCCGATGAAAACCTCGATCGCGCGCTCGCGTTCCTTGATGGCGATCGGATGGCGAACGCGGTAATCGGTGGGATAGTCGTCGACGACTTCCGGTCTGCTGATGCAGCCGGCCAGCAGCGCGGCGAGGCCGCAAAGCATCGCCGTCTTGGCGGCATTCAGCCGGAAATTGCGGGGACCACTCTCGGCACGCGCGCTCATGACTGCTCCCCTTGTTCATCAGTCCAGAATGAATCCGTAGCGTCCGTGATAGTCGCGCGGTTCCGGATCGGCGTGACCTGAGACGCCGTAGAGATGGTTCAGCCGACCAAGCAATATCGTGGCTGGATCCGAGGCATCGGCGAAGCCGTCGTCTGGGCGGGAAAGGTCCTTCTGCGCGACCGCATGCACGATATATGGGGTCACGATCACCATCAGCTCGGTCTGGTTGTTGATGTAGTCGCGGCTCTTGAACAAGGAGCCGAGGACCGGCAATTCCATCAGGCCCGGAATACCGTTGAGCTGCTGTTTGGTTTCCTGCTCGATCATGCCGGCCATCGCCAGCGCGCCGCCGGAAGGAATCTCGAGGGTGGTTTCCGCGCGCCGCACCCTGACCGATGGGATCGTGAGGGACGTGGTCTGCGTCGCACTGATGGCTTGCTGCAGGGTCAACTCATTATCATTAGAAAGCTCGGAAACTTCGGTCATGACCTTCAGGCTGATCCGGCCCTCCGACAGGACGACCGGTGTGAAATTCAGACCGACACCGAATTTCTTGAACTCGACCGTGAGCTGGCAATTGCGCGTGGTCGGGTCGCAGGTAAAGCCGCCCGGCACCGGAAACTCGCCGCCGGCGAGAAAGCTTGCACTCTCGCCGGAGATGGCGGTGAGATTCGGCTCGGCGAGAGTGCGCAGCACGCCGGCCCGTTCCATCGCCTGCACGGACGCACCAAGATTGCCCCCCATCCAGCTGGGATTGAACGAGGTGTTGCTCAGCGCTGTTCCACTGGCGGAAAACGGGGTGGTCGAATTGAAATTGAGGACGGTGGCCCCGTATCCGAGACTGCCGTTGAGATTGACGCCCAGTTGTTTGATAACATCGCGCTCGACCTCGGCGACCGTCACTTTCAACATGACTTGTTCACGGCCGTGAATGGTCAGGCTGTTGACGACCTTGGCGCCGTCGCCGGCCAGCCGTGCAGCCAGATCGTAGGCCTGCTGGCCTTCGGTGGCGTTGGCGACGTTGCCTGACAGAATGACGCCGTCGCCGAGGCCTTCAACTTTGATGTCTGCTCCCGGCAGTATGCGCTTGAGCGCGGCCCGAAGGCCATTGAGATCGCGGGTGACCGCGATGTCGAAACCGGCGATTTGTCGGCCTTCCGCATCGAAGAAGAAGACATTGGTCTGCCCGACTGCGACGCCGATCAGATAGGCACGCCGGGTCGAGCGTATGACCGCATTGGCGATCTGCGGATTGGCTACCAGCACGTCCTTGGCGTCGCGTGGCAGGTCGACCACCACCGATTTGCCGATTCCAAGCGGCACGAAGCGGGCGTTGGCGTCAGCAGCCGCCACGCGGGCGGTGGCAAGATCGGGGCCGCCGGCGTTCACAGGCTCCACGGCGCTGGCGGCCGCGATGATCATCAGCGCGCGCGCGAGCCTCTGTGTTACCCTGATATTCATCGCCATGTCGCCCTTTTCCTTGAAGGCAGCCTATTTCGGCATCGTCGAGGTCACGATCCCAAATCGCACCAGATTGAGACGTTGCTTGCCCTTGTCGTCGCGATCCGATCCCTCGGGCTCCTGGCCCCCGCTATCGAACATGCTTCGCAGTGAGAGGGTCAGCGTACCGAGCTGTCGCGACAGCGCCAGCGCTTCGGCCTGGCGGGGCGAAACCTCGAGCGTTGCGGTCTTGCCGACCACGACGCGCTGACCATTCTTTTCTTCGATGGCCTGATCGATCGCCAGCACCCGAACATTAACGAGCACGGTCTCACTGACGTGGGTGTCACCGCTGAGCGTCTTGTCGGCCTCGCGATCGCGCCGGATCAGGATCACGTCGACGCGATCGTTCGGCAGGATAAAGCCGCCGGCGCCGGTCTCCGGGGAGATGTCCGTCGAGACCGCCCGCATTCCGGACGGCAGCAACGCGGCCATGAAGCCCGATCCGTCGGCTCTGACCAGCTTGGCCTCGATGATGGGTTCACCGGCCACGAATCGCGCCCGCGCGATCGCCCCGGTCAGCTGGTCAATGGCGTCGGGTTTGTCGGACTTTCGGATGAAGGCCGAACTAGCCGCGGCAGTCGGCCAGACCTGCCATTGGATGTCCTGTGCGGTCAGCGCATGACCCATGCCGAATTCGGAGCGCGACACCAGGATCTCCACCATGTCGATCGGGGCGGCCGGTGGCGGGGGTGGAGCTGCAGGGGGCTGCGGTTCGGATCCGCCGACGAGCAAGGCCGCAGCGCCACCGGCGGCTAGGGCTACGGCGAGAACGACGAGGCGTGCGGTTTTCATACGCGGCGATGTCCACGTGGCGTTTGCAGCCGGACCCGGCTCGATTGCCGGATTTCATCAGCGAAACGTCAATCCATGGTTAACGAGGCGTATCGATTTTGAGTTAACTGATCGTTATCTTCTGATGGCGATCCGCAGTCGCCGTTGACCTCACGCGCCCACACCCTTCATCCATAGCGTGTCCGGATAGACCAGGAGCGCCGCCGCCGCCAGGGCAATGCCGTAGGGCACACCGGAACCCTTCTGATGCAGGCGCTCGGCCCACGCATGGCCGTGCAGAATGCTGGGCAGCGGGATCAACCTGAAGTAGATCAACAGTATGGTCAGCCCGCCGCCCAGCAAGGCCGCATCCATCAGATAGGCAAACAGGTGATCGAAACCGAACCACAATGCGGTCGCGGCGGCGAGCTTGGCATCGCCACCGCCGATCCAACCGCAGGCGAAGAAGCCGACCGCGACCAGCAACACCGTCGCACCGGCGCCTACATGGCTGCCCACCTCGCCGAGGCCCATCCCCATCATCGCGGCCAGCGTCAGAAAGCCGGCGGTCAGCGCCAGCGAAATCTTGTTCGGAATAGTCATGGTGACAAAATCGCTCGCCGCTGCGATCGCCATCAGCATGGGAAACAACAGAAGCCTGATTGCATCGATCATTGCATTGCCCCGGCCATCTGCAGGGTCCCAGAAAGTTGCGCCGCAATCCTCGCCGATCGGTTAGCGCGCCGCAAACGGCTGTTGATCGATTTTCCGCCTGATGGGCTTGCTTCAGGCACGGCCAAAACGTCTGGGCGCGACGACGACATCAGCTTCGAAATGGATAAACCATCTGACCGACGAAGCTGCGCGGAAAATTCGGATCTTCGACGCCGTATTTGTCCGGGAGCTCACCCGCCGGCATATAGAAAGTTCCGAATATGATGTCGAAAATCGGAAAAGTCGCCGCGAAGTTCTTCGACCCACCGCGGTCGGGCGCCGTATGGTGCCACCGATGGAATACCGGACCCGCAATGACGTATTTGAACGGCCCCAATGACCAATTGACGTTGGCGTGAACGAATACTGACATGGCGACGCTGAGCGGCGACAAGATGCCGAGTACTGCCGGTGCGATACCGGCTATCAGCAGTGCGACGTCGACGATGACCGTCCCCAACGAAAGATTGACTGGATGGAACCGCGCCGCCGAAAGCCAATTCACCTCCTCCGAGGAGTGGTGGACGGCATGAAACTTCCACAGCTTTGCACCGTGAAAAAGCCGATGGCTCCAATAGAGAAGCAGGTCGGAGACCACCAGGTACATCACCGTCTGAAGCCAAAACGGCAATTGAGCCAGTGGTCCATGCCCGTTGTCGTAGAAAGCGATGATGGCGTCGGGGCCACGAATCCCGAACAGATAGACCGCGCCCACCACCATAAGGCCGATCCGCAAGAAGCGGGTAAAGACCGGAATGAAAAACCAGTAGGCCAAATCGGTGACGAGTTCCGGGCTGCGCCACCACGGCCGGCCTGGATTACAGGCGAATCGCGACGAGAGGACTGTGAATACAATCGCGGCAACCGCCAAATAGGGAGCGACCTTGATCAAGGTTTCGCCGACTGCTTCGACGATTGCGGCAAGGTTTTCCGAGAGCATGGCGGCCTCACTCACCTCGACAGGGGCGTAACTTTAATTAGTCGTCATATCAGACAGGGTTTAAGAAACTGTCGTTGATCGGCATTTTCGGGCGGCCGGGAAGGCGGGAGGCAGGCAGCCGAGTTGGATGACGCGATCACCTCGTCGGCGATACGAGCTGGAAAACGAAATGGCTCCGACATGGTCGGAGCCATTTGAAGAATCTGTCGAAACCTTGTTTCAGCGCAGAGCGTTTTGGACGCTGGTGAAGGTTGTTTTCAGGTTCGCGCCGACGCCCTGGACGACCGTGATGATGACGACCGAGATGCCGGCAGCGATCAGGCCGTATTCGATGGCCGTCGCCCCAGACTCGTCCTTCACGAACTGTGAAACGAGATGGTACATGATTGACTCCTTATCCACATGTGGCTGTTTGAAGCACCGTTTGACGAGTGTTATGAGTCACCCGATCAAACATCTTGCAAACTTATCAGTCATCTCTTGCGACGAAGTTAATCCAATCAGCAGCTTTTCTCACTGCCACGCGACATAATTGCGTGGTTAATATAATTTTACTCAACTCACCAAACTTCATTTGTCCAAAATACGACTAAAGACCTTTGAGTAATTCAGGCGTTTACGAAATGGATGGTTGGCCATTCTGGGTTGTTCATTGGCGGCTCGACAGTGACACATTTGTTGAGCGGTCGCGCGTACAGGCCGCGATGTTTGCATTTCATTCACCAATTTCCGATCAACTATGGTGTGGTCCCTGGTGCGCGTGTGTCACGGGGCTTGAAGGTGGGAGCGGAGTCCCGAATGGGCGTGAGGAAGGTGACGAATAATGGCGGGTCTCGACGGGACCAGTGGACCGTCGGCATTCTGCTGACGATGGCGATTGCCGCCTTTCCGATCGCGGCTTGCGCGGAGAACATCAGCGTGGTTCTCGACCAGGCCGCCGTCCTGAAGCTCCCCAACCGCGTGGGGACCGTCGTGGTGGGAAATCCGCTGATTGCCGATGTCTCGGTCCAGACCAACGGCATGATGGTCATTACCGGAAAGGGCTACGGCGTAACCAATATGTTCGTGCTCGACCGCGGCGGTAGCGTCCTGATGGAGAGCACCGTTCAGGTCCTTGGGCCGCCCGACAGCGTGATTGTCTATCGCGGTGTCGACCGCGAATCTTACAGCTGCGCCCCCAATTGCGAGCGGCGTATCAACCTCGGCGACAAACCGGAGTATTTCGACGCGAACATTGGTCAAACCGGCAGTCGCAACTCGGGGGCGACCAATGCGACGACTGCAACCGCGCAAACCGGCCAGGGGCACTGATCGAGCTTTTTGAGGATGCCATCGACCGGTCGAATGGTCCGGCGGCAGCCCAACGCCGCTCGGCATCGCCTGAATCGTCGCGGATGACCCAATTCGGGCACGGTTGTTTGACTTGTCATTCAACCACGGCTGTCTGCCAAGACATCGAATCTCGTGCGGCAATCGCCACATGCCGACCTTCGTGGCTAGCGAATCGCCAACGCCGTCGTCGATTTGATCCTCTCCATCGCGAATCGCGACGTGACGTTCTTGAGCGGCACCGCGGCGATCAGCCGCTTGTAGAAGGCGTCATAGGCCTGAATGTCGGGAATGACCACCCGCAATATATAGTCGACGTCACCGGCCAGCCGATAGAAGTCCATGACTTCCGGCATGGCGCTGACGGTCGCCGCGAAGTTGTTCAACCACCCTTCAGAATGGTCGTCGGTCTCGACGCCGACGAAAACCGTGACGCCGAAGCCGAGTTTCTCCTGATCGAGGATCGCCACCCGACGCAGAATCACGCCTTCTGCCTCCAGCCGCTGCAAGCGCTTCCAGCAAGGTGTCGATGACAATCCGACCCTGGCACCGATTTCTGCAACCGGGAGAGCGGCGTTCTCTTGGACGACGGCGAGGATCTTGCGGTCGATCGCATCCATCGGGCGCTCCTGGAAGAATCCACTGCGACAGTACAGTTTCGCGGAATGGCATTCTTTTTTCCAGCCAAAAGTTCCCCATTTAGGGGAGTTTTTGCCCTGGAGGCCTTGGTCGGGGCCAAGGAGGTGTGGATCCATACGGACGTAAAGGAGGAGCTCAAATCCGAGATTTCGGCCGGGTCCAGGCGCCGGCAGGGCTGCTCGGGGCCTCGGGCGTCTCCTTTAGGCAGCAAGCAGTCTTTCGACGTCTGGCCGAAGCGGCGCTCCAGATATGCCGCCGAACCGCGTGCACTTGATGGCAGCGGCGGCTGCGGCGAACCGCAACGCGTCAACCACTGGACCACCCTCTGCGAGTCTGAGTGCGAAGGAGCCGTCGAACACGTCGCCGGCAGCCAGCGTGTCGACGGCGCTGACCGGAAAGACCGGCAGCCGACACACTTTCGTGCCATCCATAAAGAGCAGGTCATTGGGGCCGTCAGTGACGGCCAGGAAGGCTTGATAGCGTGCATGAACATGCTGTAGGGCGGCTGTCAGATCGTCAAAGCCCGCGGCCGCCCGCAAGGCCTCGGCCGAAAAAATTACGTGGGATGCGGCCTCCAGGCAGGCATCGCCGGCACGATCCGCCCGATCGGCGTCGAGGACGACCGGGCAGCCACGCGCTCGCGCGGCGCGACAGACCGGCAATACGAACTCTGGAGACCAGTTGTCTGCCAGGACGATATCGGCCATCGCCGCAAGGCCCCCAGGATCCGCAATGCGCGCGCTCGCCAACCTGTGGTCGCGATAACTGACGATGGTTCGTTCGCCGCGCGCGTCGATGCAAATCGTCGAAATCGTGGAGCGAGCACCGGACAGTCGTACGCTGTGGTCGCACACGACTTGTTCTGCTGCCAGTGCACTGAGGATCTTGTCGCCGATCACGTCCTGCGCTCTGGGCCCCCCCAAGGGGGAAGCCAGCACCGCACGGCCGCCGAGCCGTGCAATTGCAATCGCCGCATTGGCCGCACAGCCACCCGCAACAGCGAAAAAATCGCTGGCCAGCGTCTTGCGGTCCGCCGTCGGAAATCGATCAACGCGAAAGACCTCGTCAAGCACCGCCATGCCGGCGCACACCACCACCGGGCTTCGGGCCCGCTCGTCCGCGTCAGCCGAAAACACGATCGCCGTGCTCCACCCAGTTGCGAATGATATGATGCGCGATAGCCACCGGCGGCGGGGTGGTGAGCCGCTCGGGGTGGCTGCGTAGCAGCATCAGCGACACCTCGTCGCGATCGAACCAGCGGGCATCTTCAAGCTCGACTCGGTCGACGGTAAGTTCGACCGAGCGGGCTCTGGCAAAACAACCGATCATCAGCGACATTGGAAACGGCCAGGGCTGCGAGGCAAAATAGGTGACCTGATCGCAGGAGACGCCGGCTTCCTCCAGAGTCTCGCGTTGCACCGCCTCCTCGATCGTCTCTGCAGGTTCGACAAATCCCGCAAGGCATGACCACATGCCCGGCGCAAATCGGCGTTGACGCCCGAGCAGACACCGTTCCCGATCGCACGCCAGCATGATCACCACCGGATCAGTGCGAGGAAAATGCTGGGCACCGCAGGTCGGGCAATCGCGGCGCCAACCGCCCATGACGAGACTCGTCGGACTGCCGCAATTGGCGCAGAATCGGTGGCGACGGTGCCAATGCAGAACAGCCTTGGCCTCAGCCAGCGGCGCCAGATGCTCAGGTTCGACGATGCCCTGCACGGCGATCGAGCGCAAGTCGAACACGGCAACGCCATCGCGTGCTTTCAATTCCTCGGCGGCGACCGGATCGAGACCGACTCCGAAGAAGCCCACGCCGTCGCGCAGACCGAGAAATACAGTTTCGCTGACGGCCCCCAACGCCCGGGCGGTAGATGGATGAAATAGCGGCTGGTGTCGACGTTCGTGCTGCTTCAGAATGACTAACTCACCCGCTATCACATAGGCGCCAGCCGCGGGGGCTGATTCAAGTGCCGTCAGAAGGGCCACATTGCCGCGTTGCTCGTTGCCGCGCTCAAGACGGTTTGGCGTGTAGCCGAGCAGCGGCTGTGGGCCAAGATCAACGCGCGGCATGAAACGGCTCCGGTCGACGGTCTTGCGACCGTCTCATGAAGGCGCCATCCGCGCAACCGCTCACCTGATCGCGCGTCTGCCCAGGGCATGTGCGTTACTGGCCGCAAATGGCACATTGCTTTGATATCGTGCGCAACCGCCGCGAAGGCGCAAGTATCTCGAAGGTAGGACAATGTTGCGGCAGACGACAAGCGCAATTTGGACGCAGACAGCAGCGTCTGTCTGGCATCACCGCGGCACCGTAACCCGCGATCAGGTCGATGCTCCGGTCCCTTCCCGCGCCAGGCATTTGCGGTTTCGTCAATCGGTATCTCTTGGGCCTGCGATAACGTTGTCGCCGGGCGAAACACCACAAGCCGCGAGCTGCGTCTCCACGGCCGTTGCTTCGTCCGCCATGCCCATCCAACGCAATTTGCGGATCAGATGAATTAGTTCGTTGGGTGTGCGGTGCTGGCTGGCCACATCAGCCCGTTCATGCGCACTGGCCGGGCTGATGGACATCTGCCTTTGCCTGTAATCGACATTCGGCGGCGGTCGGAAACCGGAAACCGCGCGTCCGCCTCACTGTTGCTCTGCTGCAGTCAAGAACTTGCGTGCCCTTTCCCATTGCCCATGATCCGGGCATACGCCTTCGTGAGATCCTGAGTGTCTTCGAAAACTTTCTGGGCCTGCCTGGAGAACAGCTCCATTTGCTGGCTCGCCCACTCCTGATATGCCGCGGCCGCCTCCGGAATGGATCGGGCTGTAGTCATCTTCCTGGCAAAGTTAGAAGCCATCGCGGCTTCTTCGTTGCAACAGGCGAACCAGGCGCGATTGGCCCGCGTCAATGTATCGAGCAGCTCCTTTTGAACCGCGCTCAAAGCTTCAAAATTTGGAAAAAGCAGATTGGAGGTACCTTCCTTCTGGGTCACGACACTCCTCCCTTTTCTATCGATGGTTATCCTTTTCAAATCGATTCGATTTGCATTGATTTTCATCAACCAGCCCGTAAAGCGGTTCTTGCGCGGGCGAGATTTGTTGCATCGCAGCGAGCGGCGGTGCGCGGTGTATCGGTCATTGATGCTCAAGCCAAAAGAGCCCATTGCGGTGCCGCATCCTACCGCGTATGGCCATCCGGCGCAGCCAGTGAACAATCAACCTGCCATGAGTTTGTTCAACGATCGCGAATGTCATCTTTAAAGCATTGATTCATGCGCCCGAACGCCGCACCGTGCTGGTCACGGATGCGGCCATTGATGGTGGTACACGCGCGACCCGCGGGTCAGGCATGATCAGCAGTTGTCGGCGGCTTTGATGCGGCGTGTGCTTGCTGTTAACGCGGGCTGCGGGGTGTGAAACCGTGAACGCCTGAGGAGGGTCGATCAGTGGGGCCAAAGATATTACCGACCACGGTGGTCGGGAGTTATCCTCAGCCGGAATGGCTCGTTAACCGTGCCGTGCTGTCCCAGGGCGTGCCGCGGATTCGTCTCAAAGAGATCTGGCGCGTTGCTGAAGAATTTCTTGAGCAGGCCCAGGATGACGCGACGCTCATCGCGATCCGCGACATGGAGCGAGCCGGCATCGACATCATCACTGATGGCGAAATGCGCCGCGAAAGCTACTCGAACCGGTTCGCCACCGCGCTGGAGGGTGTCGACAGCGACCGTCCCGGTACGATCATCAACCGCGCAGGTCGACGCACAATGGTCCCGCGCGTGACCGGGCCTATCCGTCGCACCCATGCGGTCGAACTTCGCGACATGCAGTTTCTGCGCCGCAATACCGATCGTCTGGCCAAGATCACGTTGCCGGGGCCATTCACCCTGGCGCAGCAATGCAAGAATGAGTTCTATCGCGACGACGAGGAGATGGCGCTTGATTTCGCGGCGGCGGTGAACGAGGAGGCCCATGATCTGCAGGCCGCCGGCGCCGACGTGATCCAGCTCGACGAACCGTGGCTGAGGAACGATCCACAGGCTGCTGAGCGTTACGCCGTAAAAGTGATCGATCGGGCTCTGGCCGGCGTGTCGGTCGCAACCGCGGTCCACCTCTGCTTCGGCTACGCCCAGGTCGTGGGCCGCCATAAGCCGAGTGCCTATTCGTTTCTGCCGCAACTCGCAGACAGCGTCGTCCGGCAGATTTCGATCGAATCGGCGCAACCCAAACTCGATCTTGCGGTTCTTTCCGAGCTGTCAAACAAACAGATCATTCTAGGCGTCGTCAATCTGGCGGAGCACGAGATCGAGACGGTGGAGGTGATCGTCAATCGCCTGAACGCCGGCCTGCGATATGTAAGTGCGGACCGGCTGATCGCCGCACCCGATTGCGGCATGAAGTATCTCGCGCGAGATGTCGCGTTTGGAAAACTCAAGGCGCTGAGCAGCGCAGCCGCCCGCGTCCGTCAGCAATTGTCGTAGTTCAGGTCACGCTAGGCGACCTCTTTGGCCCGCCTTCAATGCGTCGACGTCGCAGCCGCAGGAAAAATCCGTCGTTGGTACCCCGGCGTGCTCTCCAACCGAGCTGTCGACCCTCGCGCGCAGCCGCGCCAATTGTTTCAGCGGTCGTCCGCACGAACGCAGTCAGGGAGCCGGGGCCCGGGTTGCGGCGCGGTGGGTGCTTGCGTTCCAGCGGTGATCGGCCGATATAGGGACCGGGAGGTTGGCGGTGGACGAGCCACTCGCCAACCGGGTCAGGTCCGGAAGGAAGCAGCCCTAACGAGCTCCGGTTCGGGTCGCTTGTCAGCCTCCCGCCCTATCGACCACACCGGTAAAGGACGACGCGCCAGGCTGCGGCGGATTAGGAGCAATGAACGACGCCGAGACGCCCGACGAATCCGTCGATCCGGGCCTGGATTTTGGCTCGACGGCCGCTGCGGCCGGGGCCACCTATCGGGTGCTGGCGCGCAAATACCGTCCCGCCACCTTCGCCGACCTGATCGGCCAGGACGCCATGGTGCGTACTCTCTCGAATGCATTTGAGACGGGACGCATCCCGCAGGCGTGGATTCTGACCGGCGTCCGCGGGGTCGGCAAAACGACCACCGCACGCATTCTTGCCCGGGCACTCAATTTTCAGCGGGCGGACGGATCGGGGGGCCCCACGATCGATATGCCGACGCTTGGCGTGCACTGCCAGGCCATCATGGAGAGCCGCCACGTCGATGTAATCGAAATGGATGCGGCCTCGCACAACGGTGTCGATGATATTCGGCAAATCAACGAGGCGGTCCGCTACGCGCCGGTGTCAGCGCGCTACAAGGTCTACATCCTCGACGAGGTTCACATGCTGTCCGGGCAGGCTTTCAACGCACTGCTCAAGACACTGGAGGAACCGCCTCCCCACGTGAAATTCGTTTTTGCCACTACCGAGATCCGCAAGGTGCCGGTGACGGTGCTGTCGCGCTGTCAGCGCTTCGATCTCAGACGCGTCGAAACCGGCGTGCTGGTGACACATCTCGACGGCATTCTCGCGCGCGAGAAGCTCTCGGCCGAACCTGAAGCTCTGGCGTTGATCGCACGGGCCGCAGAAGGTTCCGTACGCGACGCGTTGTCCCTGCTCGACCAGGCGATCGCTCATTCTGGCCAGCAAGCGGCATCTGCGGCGCCCAATGTCATCCGCGCCGCCGACGTGCGCCAGATGCTCGGGCTCGCCGATCGGGCGCGGGTCATCGATCTGTTCGATGGCCTCATGCGGGGCGACGTTGCCAGCGCCCTGAAAGAGCTGCGCGATCAATACGATTCGGGGGCGGATCCGGTAGTCGTGGTTGCCGATCTCGCTGACTTCACCCATCTGGTGACGCGTATCAAAGTCGTGCCGGCCATGGCCGATGATGTGTCCCTGGCCGAAGTCGAGCGCGCGCGGGGACGGGACTTCGCGGCCGGCCTGTCCATGCGGGTGCTGTCGCGGACCTGGCAGATGCTGTTCAAAGGGCTGTCCGAAGTGCAGGCGGCGCCCAAACCGATTACCGCTGCGGAAATGCTCCTGGTGCGCATCGCCTACGCAGCCGATCTGCCGACGCCAGATGAGGTGATTCGCACGCTGCGCTCCGACGACGCCGCGGTGACGACGCCGGGTCCCGGCCAACCCGCCAGACCCGCAGTGGCGCCGCTGCGAGTGCCGTCCGGGTCGTCCGGGGCAGGCCCGCGGCCTCCCGTTGCGGCCGCCCTGTCGGCTCGGGCGCCAGCGCCGGAGCCGGCCGATCAGGCTGGCGATCCGGGCGCACAAGCTGCGTTGCCCCAGGTCATGCGATTTGAGGATTTGATTGCACTGGCGGCACACAAGCGCGACCTCACCGTCAAGACCGCGCTCGAGCGTGACGTCCGACTGGTGCGGTTCGAGGACGGCAAGCTCGAACTCGCACTCGAGCCGGGGGCGGTGAAGACGCTCGTGAACGATCTGTCGCGCAAGCTTGCCGAGTGGACTGGTCGGCCCTGGATGGTAGTAGTATCCTCGGAAACCGGCGAGCCGACGCTGAAGACCCGGCTGGAGCAGCAACGCGCGGAGCTGGTGGACGGAATTCGGGCCGATCCGTTGGTAAAGGCCGTCATGGCGCGGTTTCCGGGTGCGGAGATTGTCGATGTGCGCCGTCGTCCGGCCGATAGTGGTGCCGATCCGGCGCTGGCCGAATACGATACGCTGTCAGATCCAGTTCAGGAGGATGATGGGTCAGGCGCCGACGCGGACCTGTCGAACCCAGATGGCGAGATCTGACGCGACCACGGACGTTGGCCGATCTGCGATCGAGGAAAATCTATGGCGGACTTCATGGGCTTGATGAAACAAGCGGCGCAACTGCAGTCCAAGATGGAAGCGCTGCAGGCTGAGCTTGATCAGATCGAGATCGAGGGAACCGCCGGGGCGGGAGCCGTGAAGGTGCGCTTGACGGCCAAGGCCGATTTGAAGGGCGTGTCGATCGATCCGGCGCTGCTCAAACCCGACGAAAAGGAGATTATCGAGGATCTGCTGGTTGCCGCGCACGCCGACGCTCGACGCAAGGCCGAGACGCTGTTGCAGGACAAGATGCGACAATTGACCGGCGGATTGCCGATACCGCCCGGAATGAAGCTGTTCTGAGGTGGATCGAGGGTATGTCGGCGGTGGTCGGGCCCGAGATCGAGCGGCTGATCCAATTGTTGGCTCGCCTGCCGGGCCTTGGTCCGCGATCTGCCCGGCGGGCAGCGTTGCATCTCATCAAAAAACGCGAACTGCTGATGGCGCCGCTCGCAAGCGCCCTTCAGGTCGCGCTTAGCAAGATCGAGGTTTGTCGAATCTGCAACAACATCGACACGCAGAATCCCTGTAAACTGTGCACCGAACCCAGCCGCGACTCCTCGGTGATCGTCGTTGTCGCTGATGTAGCCGATCTATGGGCGCTGGAACGCGCTGGCGCAATCAAGGCGCGCTATCACGTGCTCGGCGGCACGCTGTCGCCCCTGGATGGCGTGGGTCCTCAGGATCTGACAATCGACGCTCTTATAACACGTGCCCACGAGCCGTCAGTGAAGGAGGTAATCCTGGCCCTCAACGTCACCGTCGACGGCCAGACAACCGCGCACTACATCACGGATCTGCTGCACAGCGCCAATGTGAAGGTCACACGGCTGGCGCATGGCGTGCCGGTGGGAGGCGAGCTTGACTATCTCGATGAAGGCACGCTTGTTGCAGCCATCCGCCAGCGGACCTTGTTTTGACGATCAAGCTACCTCATCCAAGAGCAGGCGAGCGTGGCCAATCAATCGGACACCGTAGCAGGCGCAGTCGCCCGATGATGCCGTTCGAAGTGACGATGCTTCATTCTTGCTGGGCCGGCAGCGGATGCTCGATCATTGCGACAGGCGCGCGCTGCTGATCGCCTGCTGAAAGAGTGCCTGCATCGCCGCGCTGATATCGCCGTCCGTGGTGACCTGGAAATACAGGCCGGGCGACGCGCAGCTTTCCAGGTTGGTACCAATCTGGCTCTGGAACGGTGCAATCCACTCATTGTACCAGGAATTCGTGGGAAGCGGCAGATATTCGGTATATAGAACGGCGATCTGGATCCCGCGATTCTTTACCGTTGTGCACCAGGCCGTGTTGAAGGGTTGCTGGCAGCGGGTTCCATCAAGCGCCTGCGAGCACGTCCCCGATATTTCGTCGTCGACCCCGTCGGTGACCAGAAACAGCGTTTCTTTTGGTGTACCGCCCGCTGTGCCGGTTCCCGGGTTGGGCATGACGGTATTTATGTCCGACATGGCAGTTTCAAAATTGGTATCTGTGTCATTATTGCTAGTTCCGCACGTGAGATAATTGTTGGAACAGACCTCCAGCACATTGATGTTGGCGGCAGCCGTCCCTGCCGACGATAAATTGGACGTCAGTGTCTGGATCGTCTGGGTTCCCGATTGAGCAAACGTGTAGATTGCCATGCGATACGTCGAGTTGCTGTTTTCCTCGGTCGTCTGCGCGGTGGTCGTCAGCTGCTGGGTTGCGGCGGCCATGTTTTGGACGCGTGTCACCACACCCAGCTCAGCCGCAAGCGTGTAGTTGTCAACCCCGCCCGGGTTTCCCAGATTATCCGCCGCCGGATTGGTTTCGTGGCAGGCGAAGGCACAACCGCCTTGCGCCGACGTGGCGGCAACCATGGTATTGATGCCGGCGGTCGTCGCCGCGATATTCATCGAGGGCGAGTTGTCGAGCAGCAGATAGAAATCGATGCTCGGTGACGTCGTTGCGGTTGCCGTCGATGATCCCGAGATGGGCCAGGTCGTTGCGCCTAAGATCCCCGGAAACGAATTCACCGCGTTGGCCGCGTAGCTGACAGCAACGCTGCGGGTCAGCCCGCTCTGGGTGACCGTAACGGTCGGGTTGGTGTAGAGCAGTCCTGGCAGGCCCGAGGCTTCAGCGTTGAAGATGTTCTGGGCGGCGGCTTGTGCATTGGCGGCTGATTGATTCATCATCGACGGCGTCACGGCGGCGAGCGCGGCGGCGTCGGCCGCAGCATTGAGAAGCGCCCGTTTTTGTGACGCGGCCGTGAAATCCATTCCCATCCCGATCAAGAAGACGATCGGTAAGAGAGACAGCGCAAAGATGATCGTGACATTGCCCGAGCGATCGCGAAGCAATCGGCGCGTGAAGAAGCCAACCATGACCGTGTCCTGTCGGTGGACCGGAAATTACGTTCCGTTCCCTTCCTCAATAGATCAGAGGAATTGATTATTCGTTGTCCCAAACGCATAGACGCGAGGCTTCGATGGTAAACGGTTGATTAAGGTGAAGTGAAAATCACTGTGGTTTCAGGTGTCGATCAGCATTCAACGAAGGTTAGCGCAGCCACAGAGTAGTGTTGGCGGACAGGGTGTACGGTCGTTAACTTCAAACACTCGTACTCGGTAATGGTTTCGCAACGCCTTGGTCTTAGAACTACATCGTTGGAGCATGCCCGCTATGTTGATGGCCTTGATGAACGTGTTGCCGCTAGGCGCCAGACGGCGTCGATCGCCCAAATCGTCGGCCCGCTACCGATTTTCTGCCTGCAACAAGGGCGCCGCCGCGGTCGAATTTGGACTGGTGGCTGCGCCGTTCCTGGGGCTTCTGGTCGCGCTGTTCCAAACCGCACTCGTATTCTTCGCCGGGCGAGTGCTCGACGAAACAACCGAAGAGGCGAGCCGCATCATCCTGACTGGACAAGCAGCAAGTGAGAATATGACGGCGGCCAAATTCGCCACCTGGGTCTGCGGGGAAACCTTTGCACTTTTCAACTGCAACGAATTCATGATCAACGTGCAGAGTTACGATTCGTTTTCGTCCGCCAACACCACGACCCCCACTTTGACCTTCAATGCGCAAGGCCAGGTGACCAATACGTGGAACTTTGACCTCGGCAATCCTGGCGACATCATCGTTGTTCAGGTGATGTATCAATGGGGAAACATCGTCGGTCCGCTTGGATTCAATATGGCCAATCTGCCGAACGGCAATATCCTAATGGTATCGACGGCCGCATTCAAGAATGAGCCTTGACCATGGCGCGCACCACCACTCTCTCGGGACTTGCTCGTCGTCTGCGCCGTTTTGCTCGCGATCGCGAGGGCGTCTCGGCCGTGGAATTCGCGATGGTCGTGCCGATCATGGTGACCTTGTATCTCGGCTGTGTTGAATTGAGCCAAGGGCTGGCCATGAATTTCAAGTCGACGTTTGCCGCGCGCACCGTCGCTGACCTCACCTCCCAATACGTGAGCATCAACAACGCCACGATGACCAGCATTCTCGGTGCGGCGTCCACTGTGGTAGCGCCATACTCGGCCGCGAATATGGTCGTGACTGTCTCGGAAATAACCACCAATGCCAGTGGCCAGGGCAGCATTACCTGGAGCGACTCGCTTAATGGCACTGCGCACCCGGTTGGCCAACTGGTGAACCTGCCGACCAACCTTCAGACGCCCAACATTACCCTGGTTTGGGGAGAGGTGAGCTATCCATACACGCCCCAATGGGGCTACGTGGTCACCGGCACGTTGAACCTTTACCAGAGCACATACTTTTATCCGCGACTGTCGACTTCGATACAGCGTGTGAACTCCTGATTTCGAAGGCGCGCCGAACGCCCGCGTTGCTTGTGCGGCGATCCTCGGCCGCATTGGTCGGGCCGCCATCGGGATCAACCGACCGTCGCGTGCAGAGCCCGGCTGTCAGCGAATCCGACTGTCAGACGGGAGGCCGCCGCATCATGCTGTTTGGCGATGGATTGAAAGGGATCAGTCGGGCGTCAGGTCTCACGCGAGAGCTTGAGGCGCGCGAAATGCCCTTGCCGTTGCAACCACCACAGCAACAGCAGGCTCGGCAATCCGACGAGCGCGCAGATCACGAAGAACCACGGCCAGCCGGTGACGGTCGCTACCTTTCCGGCTCCCGCGGACAGCACGGTGCGGCCGAGCGCCGCCAACGCGGTCAGTAGCGCATACTGGGTCGCGGTGTGCAGGGGATTGCGGCACAGCGCCGACAGATAGGCAACAAAAATCACCGTCCCGATGGCGCTCGTGAAATTTTCGATCGTGATGGCGACGGCCAGGGCAGCCCGATCGACGCCGATCAGGGCTTGCCAGGAAAACGCCAGGTTCGCGGCAGCTTGCAGGATCCCGCCGATACACAGGCTGGTGACGAGCGGATAGCGTCGCGCGACAAAACCGCCCGCGAACCCACCGATCAGGGTCGCGGCGAGTCCGACACCCTTGACGATTGCGGCATAATCGTTTCGGGAAAATCCGATCTTGATGACGAATGCCGGAGTCATCGCGCCCGCGAAAGCGTCGGTGAACTTGAACAACACGACAAAGGCCAGAACCACCATGCCGATCAGCAGTGTCTCGCGCTGGAAAAACTCAACCAAGGCACTGATCGCGGTCTCGAGAACGCGCTTCGGTCGTGAAGGACCCTGGCCTGGTGTCAGAATTTCCTCGGAGCGCCCGGGTTCGGTTGCGGCGATCGATGTGATGATGCCGATCACCACCAGGGCGGCCATCAGGGCATAACCGCTCCTCCAGGCGGACGGCCTCATGAGGCCAAGCTCTTGCTCGAAATAGCTGACCGCGAACAGTACGCCGGCCGTCGAGGTCAGCATGCCGATGCGATAGGCAGCAACATAGCCTGCCATGCCGGCCGCCTGCTCACGCTCGGGCAGGCTCTCGACCCGAAAGGCGTCGACCACGATGTCCTGAGTGGCGGACGCACTGGCCACCAGAAAGGCACCGATGACCAGTGCGAACTGTGATGAAACGGGATCGCATTGGGCGAGAAACAGGATGGCGCCGATGAGGAGCAGCTGCGAGAACACCAGCCAGCCGCGCCGCCGTCCGAGCCACGCCGAGAGCACCGGCACGTCGAGGGCATCGACCAGCGGTGCCCACAAAAATTTCAGGCTGTAGGGCGTGCCGATGAGTGTAAACAGTCCGATGGTTTCCAGATTGACGCCGGACTCACTCGCCCACACCTGCAGGGTGGAGCCCGACAGGGCGAGCGGCAATCCGGACGAAAACCCCAGCAACATGACGATCAGCACCCGCGGCCTAAGATAGACGGCGAGCGACTTGACCCAGCGGGGGGTAGCCGCAGTGGCTTGCGGGATCGAGGTCATGGGCCTGTTGTTTCGACGAAATCCTTGCGGATCGCAAGGCCTCGCCGCGCCAGGCTGATTGGGGCTGGGCCGTCGGACCGGGTCAAGCGCCAGCTTCGGCGGCACGCGCCACCGGGGGAGCCGGCATGGTCAGCTTGGCGTCACGCCCGGTTTCCTCGCTGTCGAATTCCAGCAGTTCGATCCGACTGCTGCGCTTGGTGATCTTGTCGGCGGAGATCAGGATCTGGGCGATGTCGTCCGTCACCTGGCCGAAATGCTGCTGCAGCTTGAGCACGCGCTCTCGCAGCCTGCCCAGGTCATCCATCAGGTGAGCTACCTCGGTGCGGATTTCGCGCGCCGCTTCACGGGTGCGCGCATCCTTGAGAATGTGCTGCATCACCTGGATCGCCAGCATCAACAGCGACGGCGACACCAGCATGACCTGCGCCCGATAGGCCTTCTGGATCACCTCATGAAAGTTTTCGTAAAGTTCCGCGTAAATCGATTCGGCGGGCACGAACATCAGTCCGATGTCCTGCGTCTCACCGGCAATCAGATAACGCTCGGCAATGTCGGTGATATGCCGAAGCACGTCGTGGCGAACCCGGCTGCGGGCCTCACGGGTTTCCTCCTCGGTTCTGGCTTGGCTGAGGGCCGACAGGGCTTCGAGGGGGAATTTCGCGTCGATGACGATCGGGCGCTGATCCCCGGGTAGAAAAACCACGCAATCAGGCCGGGTTCGATTCGACAGGGTGAATTGGAACTGAAAGGATCCGTTCGGCAATCCGTCGCGGACGATCGCCTCCATTCGACCCTGACCAAACGCGCCGCGCGTCTGCTTGTCGGCCAGCACTTCGCGCAACGAGGTGACTTGCGAGGTGAGCTCGGTCAGATTTCGCTGGGCATTGTCGATGACGGCCAGTCGCTCATGGAGATGTCGCAGGCTTTCCACGGTATGGCGTGTGGTCGTCTCGATCGAATGTCCGACCCGGTGAGTCACCGCATCCAAGCGCTCGGCAACCACCCGCGCGAGCTCAGATTGCCGGCCGGTCAGGGTCTCACCCATGACATGCAGGCGGCCCGCCGTGTCCGCCTGGATCCGCGCGAGCTCGCCGATCCGCGCCTCGATTTCGCGAGCCTGCAGAACCTGGCGCGCCGCTTCGATGGCTTGGCGGCGCGAGGCGCGGGCGACCACAATGGGAAACCAAATCAGTGCGCCGAGCAGCAACACGCCAAATAGTGAGACGGCTTCGCCAAAACTGATGGTGACACCGTGGACGATGAGAAAGGTTTCATTCATGCGGGCATTTGTATCGTGATTCGGTTACGGATCGTCGAACGAACGGGGAACGCCCATCGGCTGCTGCCCCGCGACCGGGGCGTCGCGCTCACGCGGATTGACCCCACGCCAAGGAAACCTTACATCGCCGCACATGCCCCTGCGTTCTATCATTACGCTGCCCGATTCGCGGCTGCGGATCGTGTCCAGACCGGTCTTAACGGTCGACGGCGAGGTGCGTCGTCTGGTCGATGACCTGTTCGAGACGATGTATGCGGCGCCCGGCATCGGTCTTGCGGCCATCCAGGTCGGGGTGCCGTTGCGCATTTTCACGATGGATCTGGCCCGCAAGGATGAGCCGAAGCAGCCCGCCGTGTACATCAATCCGGAGGTTATGTGGGCGTCGGAGACGCGGGCGACCTATGAAGAGGGCTGCCTGTCAATCCCCGAATATTACGAGGAGGTCGAACGTCCGGCTGGCGTCAAAGTCAGATTTGCCGACCTCAATCTGGAGATCAAAGAGATTGAGGCCGAGGGTCTGTTGGCCACGTGCCTGCAGCATGAGATTGATCATCTCAACGGCGTGCTGTTCATCGACTATCTCTCCAAGCTCAAGCGTGATCGCGTGATCAAGAAATTTGCGAAGGCCGCTCGGCGCAATGCCGGGGGAGCCGACTCGGCCGGAACCGACCTCGAAAGCCGCCCGAGGTCCGCGGGCGCGCCGGGCGGCTAGTCGTCCGCCCGCAGCGCGGAGGCGCGATTGGGCCATGCCGCTACGTCTGATTTTCATGGGTACGCCGGAATTTGCTGTGCCGGCACTTCTGGCGATCGTCGGCAGCGGACATGAGATCGTTGCGGTCTATTCCCGCGCGCCGAAGCCGGCCGGCCGCGGCATGCAGCTCCGGCCGGCGCCGGTTGCCCGCGAGGCCGAGCGTTTTGGCCTGCCAATCTTCACGCCGGCCACATTGCGAACCGCGGGAGCCGCCGCGACTTTTGCGGGGCACGGAGCAGACCTCGCCGTCGTCGTCGCCTACGGTCTGATTCTGCCGCGATCGATTCTCGATGCCGTTCCGCTCGGTTGCTTCAATCTTCACGCTTCGCTGTTACCGCGCTGGCGAGGGGCAGCCCCAATCAACCGTGCAATCATGGCGGGCGACGCCGTGACCGGCGTCATGGTGATGAAAATGGACGAGGGCCTCGATACCGGGCCGATCGCGATGGCCGAGCGCATGCCCATTGGCCAGGACATGATCGCCGGGGAGCTACATGATGCGCTGGCGCGGCTTGGCGCTGATCTGATCGTGCGCGCTTTGGGCGGGCTCGAGCGCGGAGCCTTACAGCTAGTCCCCCAGGCCAGCAGTGGCGTCACCCTGGCGGCGAAGCTTGACAATCGCGAGACGCGGATCGACTGGGCGCGTCCCTGGAAGGAAGTGCATGATCACTGTCGCGGGCTGTCGCCATTTCCGGGAGCCTGGTTCGAGGTCGCGCAGGGGGACGGCACGCCAGTGCGCATCCGGGTGTTACGGACCACCAAGGGCGACGGCAGCGGCCCGCCGGGGCAGGTGCTTGATCGACAATTCACGGTGGCCTGTCAGGAGGGATCTGTTCGTCTGGTCGAGGTGCAACGCGACGGGCGCCGCTCGATGAGCGGCGAGGAGTTTCTGCGCGGGGCAACAATCGGCCCCGGAACGCCGCTTTTCTGAAGCGTCCGCCGAGCCCCGCGCCATGCCACGCTACAAGCTCATCATCGAATATGACGGAACGCCATTTATCGGATGGCAGCAACAGGCCGCCGGCAATTCGGTGCAGGCGGTGATCACTGCGGCCGTCAAGGCGTTTTCCGAGGAGGACA
>Ga0187783_10000598_pt1 | contig 26310 bp, 21 predicted proteins | sample 1015_SJ02_MP02_2_FD_132471 | JGI IMG/M metagenome (GOLD analysis project Ga0187783, IMG submission 132471) | Tropical peat soil microbial communities from peatlands in Department of Meta, Colombia - 1015_SJ02_MP02_20_MG | ecosystem: Environmental > Terrestrial > Soil > Wetlands > Peat | place...
TAGACCACGGAAAGGTCCCATTTCTCGCGCTTGAAGAATTCCGGCACCGCGGATTGGTCGCGATCGGCATTCACTTCGAGAAAATTGACGCGTGACTCTCCCGACCAGGCCTTGGCCACGTCGTTCACAGTACCTTCTAGCTCGACCGACGGGGGAGACCAGGTGGCCCAGAAGCTCAGCACGATCACTTTGCCCTTGAGAACGGAAAGCGCCATAGGCGTGCCGTCCAGACGCCGCACTGCGAACGCGAATGGGTCCTTGGCATTCTGATTGGCTGCCGCGGCCGACGGCGCGCCCGAGGAAGGCGTCAGACGGTCGTACGCAGCAAGGATCGCGTCGCCGAGGCCCTGCTCGCTTCCATGCACCGCGCGCCATACGTTACCCAGCTGCTCGCGTATTTCGCGCCGGTCAGGTTTCGCTCCTGGTCCGCTGTCGGGGGCCACAAAGGCTTCCGTGTATTCCTCGATCGCTTTCCTCGGGTCGCCCTTCAGTTCGGCGATTTCTCCGAGCATTTCGGCGGCGAGCGCCGTCGGGTGCATCGCGTAGCTGGTCTCGAGGTCTTTGGCGGCATCGTCGTAGTGCTGCTGGGAATATTCGACTTGGCCGCGGCCGTAGTAGAGCACGCTCCGCAGATTGCTTTGCTTTGACTCCCAACGGGCCAGCGGTTCGCCCGCTGGCCGCTCGTCAGGCGGGGATTTTTCCACGCGATCGATCACGCGAGTCAGGTATCCGGCGGCCCGTGTCAGGCTGGCATCGTCTGCTTTGCCCTGAAGATAGTCGACGGCGATCAGCATCATGTCCGAGTCGTCCGGTTCGAGGGCGATGAGTCGCTCAGCATAATTGAGCGCACAAGCGTCGTCCTGGAGCTGTTGACAAGCCTCGACCAAGGCCCTGTAGACGGCAAGCTTGCGGGGCGAATTGGGGTATTGCAGAAGATACTGTTGAAGGTTGCGCACGAGTTCTGCGCGGTCATTACCGGAGGCAGCCAACGCCTTATCGAGAGCCGCCTCGGCACTGGCTTCCGCCACGGGCGAGGGCGCCGTCGATTTCTGTGCCGCCGCGCTGCCAGCGAGGAAGATGGCTGCCCCCAGCGTAACCGTGATTGCGCGCATGGACACCCATTCTATCGTTTCCACTCCGATGAGGCGAACCGGTACGCGCCGGAGCGCGCCGGCTAGTGCAGCGTGATCTTGCCCGAGGATGTCTCGACTTCAACGCGAGCCTTGCCGTCGCCGATTCGTGCGCGCAGTTCGTGCTTAGCCGAGGTTCCCTCCATGACAATCGGAATTTGCGCGTCAATGTCTCCCGAGCTCGTGTGCGCGTAGAGCCGGAAGCTGGCGCTCGAGGGCACGCGCAGACTTACATCGCCCGAACTGGCGCGAAAGTCCCAGTAATTCGAGGCGCCGGGATTTCCCTCCACCGTGATGCCGCCTGATGCGGTGTGCACGCGCAAATCGGCTCGCGCGCTGTGGACGTCCACGTTGCCGCTGCCCGTATCGGCGACGGCTTCCTCGCCGGGATCTTCTATCTTCACGTCACCCGAGCCCGTGTGGATGTGGACGGCCCCTTTGGCCGAATGGACTTCGATGTTGCCTGAGCCGGTGGTCACCTGCACCTGGCCCTGAACGTGCGAAATTGTCACGTCGCCGCTGCCGGCGAGCGTCTGCACGTCGCCGCCGATATTGGACGCCGTCACGCTCCCAGATCCAGCCGTGAAAGTGGCCGGTCCGTCGATTCCGCGCACGGTGACGTCGCCCGAGCCCGCCACGCAGTGCAGTTCCGTCGTCGCTGGCACCTCGATCATGTAATCGATCGAGACCTCGTTTGAGTTCGAGCGCCTTCCAACTCCGCCCACGCGGATCAGGTTGTTTTCCTGCGATATGGGCGGGTTCGCCTCGATCGCCGCGAGCTTATCTCGAGACTCATCGCTCGACCATCCGTGGGCATGAATGGTGCCACGAACCTCTACGCGGCCGCCGACCCCCGGCGCAATGTGTACGTCGCCGCTTCCGGTGGTCACCTCGAGTTCGACGGGGCCGTTAACGTTGAAGGTTCGGTCAAAGGTTCCCTCGACGGCATTTCCAGGCAGGCAGCCGGCGAGCAGTGCGGCAGCAAGCATCGCGCCGGCGGCACAAGCCGCGCGTTGTAGACGGTCGACGGTCATTCGAGCGAAATGCTCGGTTGGCATCATCTGGCGTGAGCCTTCCTACCAGAAATGTACGAAATGAGGCAAGCAGAAGTTCCCGCCTCGGGGCAACTCGTCGAGGGGTAGCTATTTCGACTTCAGCAGAGAATTGAGCGAACCCTGCCGATAGCCTTCAAGGTCCAGCGCCACAAAGGCGAAACCCATGGCCTTCAGCCGGGCGGCGATTTGCCGGGCGGTCGGGGCGTCGAGGCCGCGCGCGAATTCGTCGGAGGCGAGTTCGATGCGGGCAAGTTCGCCGTGGACGCGAACGCGAAACTGGCGAAATCCCATTTCGCGCAAGGCGGCCTCGGCCTGTTCGATCCGGCTGAGCAACTCGGGAGTTACGGCCGTGCCGTAGGGAACGCGCGAGGAAAGGCACGCTGAAGCCGGTCGGTCCCACGTGCGCAATCCTGCCTGGCGGGAAAGAAATCGGATTTCTTCCTTGTGCAGGTCCACCTCAAGCAAAGGAGCGAGAATGCGGTGCTCGCGCGCGGCTCGGTGCCCGGGACGAAAATCGCGCGTGTCGTCGGCATTCACGCCGTAGGCGATCGAGCGGATCGCTCGTTCGCGCGCCAGGGCTTCCATGCGATCGAAAAGCTCATCCTTGCAGTAGTAGCAGCGATCCGCGTTGTTCGCGATATACAGCGGGTTCTCGAACTCGAACGTCTCGATGAATTCATGGCGAATGCCGGTTTCCCGAATGAACTGCTCGGCCTGGTTGCGGTCATGCGCGGAGAAGCTTAGGGAAAGCGCGGTAACGGCCAAGGCGCGATGGCCCATGGCGCTGTGCGCCGCCCAAGCCAGGTAGGCCGAGTCCGCGCCTCCGGAAAACGCCACCAAAACGGATTCGAGCGTTCGCAGAAACCCGAGCAGCTTGGCTTGCTTCCGCGACGCGTCTCCACCTGGGTCGGGGACCGGGCTCTGGATCAGAGAAGCCATCAGCGGTCAGTATAATCCACTTCGCTCACTGGAAATCGATCATCACGTTGATCTTGCCGTCGGCGGGGTTCTTCTCGAGAAAGCGGCCGATCTTTTCATAGTGGAAGGGAAGGCCGACAAAAGCCTGCTTGATTCCCGAATCGAGAAACTGCTCGTAGACACTGTCATCAAAAACGGCGCCCGCCGGAATTTTCCAGGCGGACCGGACCCGTTTTTCTCCTTCGATCGAGAGTCCGGTGAGCACCAGATTCCCCATGTGATACTGCGGGCCTTCGCTGATCTTCACATCGTAGCTGGCGAGCTTGGTTGCCTGGTTCAGACGCGGGACAGGGTCCAGGGCGGCATCGAGGTACCCAAGCCGGGCATACGAGGAGCGCACATTCTCCCAGCTACCCTGTATTTTCATGCCATCGGCGGGGGCGCCGAGATTGACCTCGACCAGCTTGGTCAGCTCGCTCGACGCGATGGCCTGGTTTCCGTTCCACGTCACTCCGCTCCAGACGAAGGCAGGGCCCGGATCAATCGGCGCCGACACGAAGACTTTGTTGGACTCGATCCGGGTGACGGGTGATCGGAAATCGACTTGTAAAAAGGCATGCGCGAGGTAAACAGGGCGAACCTGTTCGAATTCGAAGGTCTCGACCGCGCTGCGCGAAAACGGCTTGCCCACCAAGTCCTCCATCCGGTCGGCAATCGCTCGATCGCTCTTGGCCAGGGCATCGGTGAATTCGACGCTGGCGATCACCGGTGCGCCGGGCTCACCGCGAAAACGCATGACGCGCTGTTCGTTCCATGGCAGCGTCACGAGCTCGTGGCCGACATCGATGGTGAGACCCCGCGCCTGGAGCTGTTCGGTCAAGGCCGTTGAAAGCTGGTCGAGGATGGTTCCGCGCTCCGGAGCGCTGCCATCAAAGAGCGGCACGGAGGCCTTGATCGCCCGAGTCATCTGCTCATCGCTGAGCCAAGGGAAATTATCGAACAGGACCGGAACGGAGGGCGCGTCGGTCACCTCGTACTGAACCTCGACGCCCTCGACGCCGCTGAAGAATTTATAGTGGACCTCGGAAAAGAGGCCGCACGCGGCAAGCGCGTTCGCCCCCTTTTGAAGGTCGTCGCGAGTGACTTGATCGCCCTTCTTGAGCCCGGTGACCGGGGCGATTTGCTCCGAGCGAAATTTCTTCGACCCGTTTACGGCGACCGATTCCAGCCGGCCCGAGGCGGTTTCCTGGGCTGCGGCGCGAGCGAGGAAGGCTGCGGCCAAGACTGCGGCCAGCAGGGCAAGCGACAGGCGGCCAACCAGGAAGCCAGCGCCCTGCTTGGCCGAAACGACGGAAAGCATACAGAACTATTCTAAGGCAGGACCGGCGAATGCGCTATTCAACGGTAACGGACTTGGCCAGGTTTCGCGGCTGATCGACGTCGCAGCCCCGTCGGACAGCAATATGGTAGGCGAGAAGCTGCAGGGGCACAATCTCGAGGACCGGCGAGATCAAGTCGGGCGCCGGCGGAATCTCGATCGCGTGGTTGGCATTCTCCCTGGCCAGGCGGTCGCCCTCGGTCACCAAAGCAATGACGATTCCGTCTCGGGCCTTCACCTCCTGCAGATTCGAGACGGTTTTTTCATAACGTGTGGTCGACGAGGGATCGCCTTCGTCGCGTGTCGAGATCACCACCACCGGCAGATTTTCGTCAATCAGAGCATTGGGTCCGTGCTTCATTTCCCCGGCCGGATAGCCCTCCGCGTGGATATAGGAAATCTCTTTCAGTTTGAGGGCGCCTTCGAGGGCGATCGGATAATGGATTCCGCGCCCGAGGTAGAGAAAATCCGTCTGCCGGAAGAACTGTTTTGCCAAATCCTCGATCTCCGCGTCGCGCTCGAGAATGCTCTCGATTTTGTGTGGAACGCGCGTGAGTTCCTGCATCAGGTGCTGGGAGGCAGCAGCGGTCAACGTTCCCCGGGTTTGGCCGAGGTGGAGAGCGGTCAGCAGAAGCGCGGTGAGCTGTCCGGTGAAGGCCTTCGTCGAGGCCACGCCGATTTCCGGTCCGGCGTGCGTGTAGATCGTGCCCTGGGCCTCGCGCGTCAACATCGAGCCAACCACGTTGCAGATGGCCAGAATCTTCCCTCCCCGCTGGCGCGCCTCGCGCTCGGCGGCCAGGGTATCGGCGGTTTCGCCGGACTGGCTGATGGCGATCACCAGCGTGCGGTCGCTCAAGATCGGATCGCGATAGCGGAACTCGCTGCCATAGTCGACTTCGACGGGCATCTGGGCGAGCCGCTCGATCATGAATTTCCCGGCCAAGCCGGCGTGCCAGCTCGTGCCGCAAGCCACAATTTTTACATCGCGGAAATTGCGGAATTCCTCCTCGCTGATGTCCATGCGATCGAGGAATACCTGGCCGGTGACCTGCGAGATGCGTCCGAGCAGCGTGTCGCGAACCGCGCGCGGCTGCTCGAAGATCTCCTTCTGCATAAAGTGCTTGAACCCGCCCTTCTCGGCCAGGATGGGGTCCCAGGTGATGTGCTGAGGCTGGCGGTGGATTTCCTGGCCCTGGAAATCACGGAGGCGCACGCCGTCCGGGGAGAGCACGGCCATTTCGCCGTCGCCCAGGAAAAACACGTTCCGCGTGTGTTCGAGCAGCGCCGGAATGTCGCTGGCTACGAAGAATTCATGCGCGCCAAGACCCACGACAATGGGCGGCCCAAGCCGCGCGGCCACAATTTTGTTCGGATCGCGCGCCGAAATCGCGACCAGTGCGTACGCTCCGCCCATCACCTTCACGGCCTTGAGCAGGGCCTCTTCGAGCGAGGCATTCGCCGAGAACTTCTCGATGAGGTGAGCGATGATCTCGGTATCCGTTTCCGTTTGGAACTTGTGGCCCTCCTCGGCGAGCTTGAGTTTCAGCTCGAGATAGTTCTCGATGATTCCGTTGTGCACCACCACGATATCGCCCGTGCAGTCGCGATGCGGGTGCGCATTTTCTTCCGTCGGACGCCCGTGCGTGGCCCATCGCGTGTGCCCGACTCCGTAGAGCCCCTCGAGGGGCGTCGAGCGAATCGAGTCTTCGAGATTGCGCAGTTTTCCCGCCGCGCGGCGAATTTCGAGTTTTCCATTCTGGCTGACCACCGCGATGCCGGCCGAGTCGTACCCGCGATACTCGAGTTTGCGCAAGCCGTCGAGGATCAAGGGGACAACTTTTTTCGGTCCGACATAGCCGACAATGCCGCACATAGCCGCTCCTTGAGGGGTTTCTCGCGCAGGCCCGGCGAGAGATGAACGGATTCAGGTTAGCATATTCCCGCCGGGAAGCGGCGGCGGGTGCTAGCAGGCGTGTTCGAAGCGTTCCGAGTCAGTCGAGGATCTCGAAACGGAATTCTTCGATGATGGGGTTGGTCAGAACTTCTCTCGCGATCCGCTCCACCTGCTTTTGAGCTTCTTCGCGACTCGCCCCATCGAGCTTCAACACAAAAAATTTTCCCTGGCGCACGTCCTGAACGTTCCGGTGACCCAGCGAGGCAAGGGCGCGTTGAATCGTTTGCCCTTGCGGATCGAGTACCGTTGATTTGAGCATGACCCAAACGTGAGCTGTCATCTTCCTCCGGATGTCGAAGCGGGAATTATAGCAAGGCGCGCGGATTTGGCCGCGGCGCGAAAGTCTTCGACCATCCGCCGGGAGTCGGCCGGCGGAAGGAACGCCGCGTGGAAACTCTGCTCCGCGAGGCTGGCAAGCTCGGGGTCCCCGAGGCCGAGCGACGCCGCCCGGGAATACTCGGTCAGCAAATCGGTATGAAACATGGCCGGATCGTCGGTAGAAAGCGTCACACGAAGTCCGCACTCGAGAAACTTCGGCAACGGGTGGTCAGCCCAGCCGGCGTCCGCTTTGCCGGTCTGTTTCGCCAGGGCCCCGGTCAACAGGTTGCTCGCCAGGCAATTCTCCAGCACGATTCCGCGCGCGGCCAAGGACCGGGCGAGTTCCCCGTCGCGCATTACCGCGATGCCGTGACCGATCCGCTCTGCACCCAGTAACTCGACCGCTTCGCGGACTGCTTCCGGGCCGCCCGTCTCACCGGCATGGCACACGATTCCGAGCCCCGCGCCGCGCGCATGGTCGAAGGCCGGGCGAAAGGCCGATGTCGGCGCGGCCAGCTCGTCTCCGCCCATGCCGAAAGCGACGACCCCCATCTTGCCTAGTCGCGTGGCGCAGCGCGACACCTCCAGGGCGGCGCGGGGACCAAACTGGCGCGCCGCATCGAAAATCCACCCCATGCGCAGCGGCTTTAGCGAAGGGCCCTGCGCGGCCTTCGAGATGGCCTCGAAATTTGCCTCGACGTTCTGCTTCCGCAGCAGCATTACGCCCACCGAGAGGGTGATTTCCGCGTAAACCACGTTTTGGCGGATGAGTTCTTCGCCGAGACGGCCGAGAATGTGCCCGTAGTCCTCAGGGTCACGCAGGAAGGAAGTCACCCATTTGAATGCCTGGAGGAACCCCGTGAAATCCGAATAGTTGTAACGGGCGGCCACCTCCTCGGCCGTGATGCGCAGGCCGTGACGCGCGGCCAGCTCGACGGCTGTTTCCGGCCGGATGGAGCCCTCCAGATGAAGATGGATCTCGGCCTTGGGAAGCGCGTCGACAACGGTACGGGCCGCGGCCCGTGGAGCTCTGTGGCGGGTCATCTTGACGGCAGAGCGGGCCGCCCGGCGTTGATCCACGCGGTCATCCAATAGGATCCGACATCCGCGGCGGCATCCGAGAGCTGGCGGACCAGCACGGCTCCAGCCAGCGCGTAGAACCGATCGTAGTATTCGTCGGTAAAGCCGCTTACTTCCTGTTGCGCGTTGCGATCGGCCAGCAGGATATTCTCGAGCCAGGAGTGCGCGCCGAGGGCCATTTCGAAGGCATGATCGGTCGGATCGGAAATGAAGGTTGCTTCGTTCGGCTTGACGAAGAAGAACAGCTGATAGCGGTCGACCAGGCCGTCATCGAACCGTTCTCGCACGCCCGACTGGCCGGAAAGCCTGCCGTCCGAGTTGATCGTCGTGTTGAACGGATCGTGCGCCGCCGCCACGTAATGGGCCAGAGCGGCCGCGGATACCTTGCTTTCGGGCCAGTTGCGCGCTTCGAGGGAGTCCGTCAGCTTCTTGCTGTACAGGCCAATCTGCCAGGGAAGCAGTCCGTAGCTTTCGAGCGTGCGGCGTCCGTACTTGGCGACAGCCGCGTTGTAAACGCGGGGCAAGGCCGCATAGGGGAAATGCCCGTAATGATCGAGCTCGATATAATCTTTGTGTTCGTCGGCGGAGATCTTCGTGTCCAGGTCGCCCGCATCGACCACGTGCTGCACCAGATATTGCCGGTTTGCTTCGAAGAACGTGCCCATTTCCTGCGGAAGCGTGTCAATGGCTTTGTTCACGATCAACCGCTCGGCATTTTCACCCCACCCGCCGGCGCAGGTCACGGTCAGCGCGGTTACGGCCGCAAGCAAGGCGAGCCTCCTGCCGAGCCGGACCATGATCAGTCTGCTTCCCCCTTTACCGCCGCAGAGGCCAGCTTGTAGTCAGAAAGCCCGCTGTGCCGGCGTCCGTAGAGCGCGTAAAGAATCAGCCCGATGATCAGCCAGACGAAAAAGCGAATCCAGTTCGTGATGGGCAGTCCCGCCATCAGCAGCAGACAGGTCAGGATAGTCGCGACGGGGGCAAGTGCTCCGCCGGGGGCTTTGAAGGCGCGCGGCCGGTCGGGCTCGCGGTAACGCAGGATCAGCACCCCGCCGGCCACCAGGGCAAACGCAAACAAAGTCCCGATATTCGAAAGATCGGCGAGGGTGCCGATGTCGAGGAGCCCGGCCGGGATTCCGACCAGAAATCCGGCTACCCAGGTCGAAAAATCCGGCGTGCGGAATCGCTTATGCACGCGGCTGAACACGCCGGGCAAAAGCCCGTCGCGCGACATGGCAAACCAGATCCGCGCTTGGCCCAACTGGAAAACGAGCAGCGAGGAAATCATGCCCATCAGTGCCCCGAACAGCACGACCAGCTCGACGCTGCCGAAATGGAGCCGCCGCATGGTGTTGACGACCGGCGCCGCGTCATCGATCAGCGACTGCCAGGGAACGAGTCCGGTCAGCACAACCACTACGGCGATATACAGCAGAGTGCAGATGATCAGCGTCGCGATGATGCCGATGGGCAGGTCCCGCTGCGGGTTCCGGCACTCCTCGGCCGCGGTCGACACGGCGTCGAATCCGATGTAGGTGAAAAATATGATCGAGCCTCCGGTCAAAATCCCCGGCCAGCCGTTCGGCTCGAAGGGGTGCCAGTTCCGCGGATGCACAAAGTGCAAGGAGAAGCCGACGAAGACCAGGATGGCTACGATCTTAAGCAGCACCATCACATTGTTGGTCTCAGCCGATTCGCGAATCCCGCGCACCAGGATCACGGTGAGCAGCATGACGATAATGAACGCCGGCCAGTTGAAACCGAAATGCCAGCCCGGCTGATAAAGCATCTGTCCCCGCAGATCCGCCAGGCCGCCGGGGAGATAGGCCGGCGTGATCCAGCGCAGGCTGGGATGGAAGCCAAGCCAATCGAGCAAACCGACGACGTGAGCGGAGAAGCCGACGCTTACGGCCATGTTCGAGACGGCATATTCCAGGATCAGGTCCCAGCCGATGATCCAGGCGACGAGTTCGCCCATCGTGGCATAGGTGTACGTGTAGGCGCTTCCGGCGATCGGAATCATGGCCGCCAGTTCCGCGTAACAGAGAGCGGCAAAACCGCACACGATGGCGACGAGGAGGAAGGAAAGGGCGATCGCGGGGCCCGCGCCGGGGCGGCCGAAGGTTGCCGAATGGTGAATCAGATATTCTAGAAGAGGGGCGTTCAGGATGGATTTGGCTTCGAATTTTTGCCCGGCGATGGCCGTGCCAATCACGGTGAAGATTCCAGCCCCGACCACCGCGCCGATGCCCAGCGACGTCAAGCTCAGCCAGCCCAGCGATTTTTTCAGCCGCTTCTCAGGATTTTCCGACTCAGCGATCAGCTGATCGATGCTCTTCCTGCGGAGGAGTTGAGAAGCCAAGGATCACCTTCCGGAACAGAGTTCGAAGACTCTATCTCCCGCTGCCATTTCGCGCAACCTCTCCCGGCCGGGAAGGTGTCGATTCCGAACCCGCCCCGGCCGGACTAGGCGAGCTCGAGGTTCGCGTACCGCTCGACGAGCTTCTTCGCGCCGTAGTCCTGAAAACTCACCGTGAGCTTGCGGTCGTCGCCGTCGCCCTCGACCTCGATGATCGTTCCGACACCGTACTTTCGATGTCGCACACGCGTGCCAACAAGCGGGTCCGCCGATCTCGGAGCCCGAGGCGCGGGCCGTCCGTAGGCCGGCCTGCGCTGCGACCGGCGGCGATAGAGGTCATCCTGCGAGTATTCAGGGTCGGACTCGTAGCGGCGCGTCTGGCCAGGTTCGGAGAGAGAACCGCTGGCCACTTCGACCAGCTCCCCGGGAATCTCGGTGAGGAAGCGCGAGGGTAGGGAGCCGCGCAGCCGCTCCTCGCCGTAGATGCGGCGGTATCTCGCGCGCGAGAGCACCAGCGAATGTTTCGCGCGCGTCATGCCGACATAGAAGAGCCTGCGCTCCTCCTCGATGGCCGCCGAGGTATCCCCGGAGCGGCTGTGCGGCAGCAGTCCCTCTTCGAGCCCGGCCAGAAAGACCGTATTGAACTCGAGCCCCTTCGCGCTGTGCAGAGTCATCAGGGAAACGGTTGCCCCTTCGTCATAATCGTCCGCGTCGCTCACGAGCGCGGCGTGATCGAGCACCTCTTCCAGTCCTAGACCTTGTTGGGTCGCTTCGGCCACCGCGTTTTCCAGTTCACGAAGGTTTTCGGCGCGTGAGGTGTGCTCCAGGTTGTCCTGCTGCTCGATCCAATCGAGATAACCGGTGCGGTGCAGCACGCGCTCGACGAGTTGTGTCGGCCCAAGATCGCGAGATTCTTCTCTGAGCGATTCGATCAGCTCGCGAAATGAGTCGAGCGTCCCCAGCTTGCGGGCCGCCCCTGCTTCGCCCGAGCGGATGACCTCCCACAGCGATTGCCCCGTTTCCCGGGAACGCGCCTCGAGCGCCGCGACCGTGGCCGCGCCAATGCCGCGCGGCGGCACATTGAGCACGCGCAGCAAGGAAACGTCATCCTCAGGATGAAGAAGCAAGCGCACGAAGCCGAGCGCGGTGCGCACTTCCGCGCGCGCATAGAAGCTGAATCCGCCGATCACGCGATGCCGGATGCCCAGCCGCCGCAGCACTTCTTCGAATGAGCGCGACTGCGCCCCGGTTCGATACAGCACGGCGACATGTTGACTTGGATCGCTGCGCGCGAGGGAGGCAATCTCGCCGCCCACGAACTCGGCCTCCGCCGACGAGTCGTGGGCCTCGAAAAACCTGAGCGGCACGCCCGCGCCGACCGTTCCGCGCAGGGTCTTGCCCAGCCGCTCGGAGTTGTTCTCGACAACGGCGCTGGCCGCATCGAGTATGATCTGCGTCGACCGGTAATTCTCCTCCAGGCGAATGATCTTCGCGTTCGGAAAATCCTCGAGAAAGCGATGCAGGTTTCCCGATTGCGCGCCGCGCCACCCATAGATCGATTGGTCCTCGTCGCCGACCACGCACACGTTCTGGCGCGTTCCGGCAAGCAGTCGGACGAGCTCCTCCTGCCAGCGATTCGTGTCCTGGAATTCGTCGACCATGATGTAGGCGAACCGACTGCTCCAGGCCGCGCGCGCCTCCGAATCCGCGCGCAGCAGTTCGACCCCGCGCAGCAGCAAATCGTCGAAGTCGACGGCTTCCGCCTTGCGCAGCATTTGGTTATACAGCCGAAAGACGTTGGCCACGTTCGCGCGCACGTCGTTTCGCGACTTCACCGCTTCCTCTTCCATTTCATCCGGCGTGATTCCGTGATTTTTGGCGCGACTGATTTGCGCGCGTATGCCGCGAGGCGGGTAGTCATCCGAGGGGAGATCAAGCGCCAGAAGAGCCCTCTTGATGGCGGAGACCTGGTCGTCGTCGTCGTAGATGGCGAAATCGCGGGACAGGCCGATGCGAGGAGCTTCGCGACGAAGCAGCCGCGCGCAGAAGGAATGGAAGGTCGAAATCCAGACCTGGGAGGCGTCCGAAGCAGCCGAACGCAGCAGATCGCTCGTGCGCTCCCTCATCACGTCCGCGGCTTTGTTCGTAAAGGTGACCGCCAGAATCGCGCCGGCCGGCACACCGTTGGCAATCAGGTGCGCGACGCGATGGGTGATGACACGCGTCTTGCCCGTGCCCGCCCCGGCGAGGACCAGCAGAGGGCCTTCGGTTGAGAGAACAGCTTCCCTCTGCCGTTCATTCAGATCACCGAGAAGATTCGTGGCCTGCGTAGGAGGAGTCAAAGAGCGATTCTAGCCGAGCGCCGGCGATTCAGCAATTTGAGGGCAATGTGCGTCAGGCGCCGCCGGCTGTGCTATGTTCTCTCTCCGTGACGAGAGCGCTTCGGATCACCCTGCCGCTTGCTCTGTTTCTAGCCGCCACACCCCCCTCTTCGCTGCCCGCGCCTGCTCCGGCACCCGAACAGATCGACGCGATCTTCGCCGCGGTAACCGCGCCGGGCTCCCCCGGCCTCGCCGTCCTCGTGCGCGAAGCTGGCCACACCGTCTTTGCGCACGGTTACGGCGTTCGCGATCTGCGGGACGAGGCGAAAATCGACACTCGAACGAATTTCCGGCTGGCTTCCTCAACCAAACAGTTTACGGCCATGGCCGTCATGCTCCTTGTTCGGGACGGCAAGCTCGCCTACGACACGCGCCTTACCGATGTATTCCCGGAGTTTCCCGCCTACGGTAGAGCGATCACCATTCGCAACCTGTTGAACCACACCTCGGGCTTGCCAGATTACGAGAACTTGATGCTCGAGGCCCAGGCGCGTCCGAACTCCCTGGCGCCGATCTGGACCGACACTCGCCAGATACGCGATCCCGAGGTCTTAGAACTCCTCGAACGGCAGACGGCAACTAAATTTGCTCCGGGAACCAGGTGGGAGTACAGCAACTCCGGATACGTCGTTCTTGGACTGGTCGTCGCCAAGATCTCTCGAGAACCGTTCGGAGATTTTCTACGTGATCGAATCTTCGCGCCCCTCGGCATGCAAAACACGGTCGTGTATATCAAAGGCAAGAACGACGTGCCCAACCGCGCCTTCGGATACTCGACGGGCGGAAACCGCCTTTGGCGCGAAACCGACCAGAGCCCAACCTCGGCAACCCTCGGCGACGGAGGCATTTACTCATCGGTCGACGATCTGGCCAAATGGGACCAGGCGCTCAGGGATCACACACTGCTCGGCGCGCAGGAAATGCGTGCGGCACTGGCGCCCGTGGTTGCTCCCGAGGGGGAGCCCACCGGCCCCGGGGGCGAGCCCGCCGCTTACGGCTTTGGCTGGTTCCTGAATCCCTACAAAGGCCATTCGCGCATGTGGCACGAAGGCGACACGTCGGGTTTTCGCACGACCATTCAGCGCTTTACGGCCGACGATTTGACCATCGTGGTGCTCGCCAATCGGACCGACCTCGATCCCGGCGCTCTTGCCGATCGCGCTGCCGACCTGTTTTTCGCCGCCCCGCACTGATCCTGTGAAGAACCCGCCAAAACCTCCGCTCTGGCTCGCGCGGTTAGTCGCCCTTATGGGCGGCGGGGGCCTGTTCGTGGTCACCTTTCTTGATTCGTCCATTCTCTCGTTTCCGCTGATCGCCGATGCCCTGGTGATCGAGCTTTCCAGTGAACGTCCCGCGCGCATGCCGTATTACGCCCTGATGGCCGCGCTCGGCTCGCTGGCCGGCTGCATCTGGCTCTACTGGTTGGCGCAAAAGGGAGGGGAAGCCTATTTTCATCGCCATGCAGGCCGAGGAGCACTGCGGGCCAGGGGCTGGGTCGACCGCAACGCCTTCCTAAGCGTATTCATTCCCGCGATTCTGCCGCCGCCGTTTCCGTTCAAAGTCTTCGTTCTGGCCGCGGGGGTTTTCCAGGTTCCGCTGCGCACATTCGTGGTCGCACTCCTGCTTGGCCGCGGACTTCGCTATGTTGCGGAAGGCGTCTTTGGAGTCAAATACGGCAAGCAAGCACTCATCTATCTGGTCACGCACAGCGCAGGATTCGCCCTCGTTGCCGTGGCCCTCATCGTTTTCCTGTATGTGCTGAGCCGGGTTGTGTTCCGCGACACAGCCGAACACTCTTGAAACGATCTAGGGGCGAGGAGCGAATGCTGCGGGCGAAGCGGACCCGCTCCGGCAGGGTGGGTGCGTCACCGGATCACGATGCCCTCAATTTGGGCCGTGGCTCTGTGTCGCGCTCGGCCTCGAGGGCCTTGCCCTTCCGGTGGTCAACCCTGTCGAGCCCGGCGGCGCAAACTTCCAGCTCCTAGGGGTTCGGCGAAGCGACAAACAGAATTTGCTGCCGAACGATGCGCAGTCGGCTGTCGACATCCACGCGCACGAAGGTGTTTGCCGGGTTTCTGTCCTCGGGCGGGAACTGAAGATCGCGCACCTCGACGCGGTAACCGTCCTCGAGCTGGCTCATTCGAGCCAGGGGAAAGCGCGCGTATTTCAGGTACATTTCGGTCGCGTCGGCGCGCTCGCCGGCTTCAAGTGCTGACGAATCGGGCGGCTTGTAATGGGTCAGCGTGCGCTCGGCATCGAATTCCGTCCCTGGTCCGAGCGGAATGCGCACCTCCTCGATGGTATCCTCCGTCGCCACCACGCCGCGCCATTGAAGGGGCGACGTGCTCGAAGGAAAAGCGCCCGCCGAGAGCGGCGCCCGGCCGTGATAATCTCGAGACATCAGCAGATCGGCGGCCTGGCTGTGCAGAACCGCCCGGGCGCCCACGTACCCGACCACGAGGGCCAGCACCAGGATCGCCGCCGTGCGTCCTCTGGCCCGCTTTCTGCGCTCGCCGATCTCTTCGCTTACCAGCCGCAGCAATTCAGGCAGCAGCAGCCCGGCGAGCAGCAGGATCAGGATCCAGGGATCGAGATTGGTCAGGAGGTTCCAGGCGTATCGGTGGATGTGCAGGGGCCAGAGCAGTTGGACACCGGTGCCGCTCGACAAATCCAGCAGGATGTTCCCTAGAGCGCCGGTCGCGGCAACGAGCAGGGCCGGCAGGAAACCAAGCCGAGGGCCGCTCGCCGCGCCGCGGTTCGTCCTTCTATCCGCTGCCCAAAACCCTGCCGCTGTCGCACAGGCCACCGCCGCAGCTCCCGGAACCGAGTGCAGCAGGCTGCGATCGAGTCGCAGGAAGGCGGCCGGGCCGCCGAAGTAACTGGCGTAATCTAGCTCCGGGGCGAGGCCGGCAACCAGAAGAATGGCGGTGCCGTGACGAGGCAGTGTTCGCTGGCCCGCGCGCGCCAAGGCCAGAGATGTCAGCGCGTGCGTTACGGGTTCCACGTAGGGAGCTCAGCTCACTAGGGTGAGGCTTTTCGCCTGCCACCGTGCTGGGTTCGGCCGCATCTCGGTTCCCGCCCCGCCAGGCGCGCGGTCGGCGCTAAGATCCCCTTTCACTTCCGCGCCGGTATTACCATCGACAGAGCATTGGGCACAATCCGAAACGCAAGTGGCAACGGCCCAATCGGCTCGCCGTCGACCTGCGCGTACACTTGCCGGTCGTCCGCCGGCTCACAGATCACTTCCGTATCTTTCCAGGCTTCGATACCCCTGATCTGGCGCAATTTGCCCATCCACAACGCGGGCAGGCAGGCCAGATATTGAAAGCGGCTCGTCGCCGAATTCGTCAGCATTTCGAAGGAGTCCTCGAACAGGCTCGCTCCCGTCGTGATCTTGAACGGACCGCCGTAATGCGCCGTCCGTCCGATCACGACGATCGTGGCTATCCGCTCTTGCCCGCCAGAGCGGACGCGCATTGCCGGGAAGTCGTATTGGACGAGCTGCCGCGCGCCTTCCGCCCAATAGGCCAGAATGCCGGCATTCTTCTTGAAGATTTCGTCGACGCCGTTGACGATGGCTCCATCCGGCCCCGCGCCTCCCACGCACAAGAAATATCGACCGGCCAATACGCCCTGGGCCGGATCGCCATTCCCATTGATGGCCTCAACAGGGCTCGCGAACCCGAGCGCAATTCGCCGGATCGTTCCGCCAGGGATCAACCGAGCGGCACTCGGAATGTCCCACGGTACGTTTAGCTCTTTGGCAAGAATATTCGCCGTCCCGGCCGGCAGAAGGGCCAGGGGAACCTCGCTGAGGGCGAGCCCGTTCACGACTTCATTGACCGTTCCGTCTCCGCCGCACGCAATCACGAGGTCCCGTCTCTGCCTGACCGCAAACTGCGCCAGGGCACGCGCGGTCCCTGGGGCAGTCGTTGACGCGATCTCCACGGTGATCCCGGCGTCTTTCAGGATCCCAACTGCCTTCTCGATCTCCTCGAACCGGCGGTTGCGTCGCCGACCGCTCGTCGGATTATAAATCAGCAGTGCGTTTTTGCTTTCTTCAGACATGCGACCATCCCGGAGACGATAAGATCCTTTCGACGCGCGCGCTCGGAAGACGACTTACTTCGATCATTTTGCGTTCCTCCGTGCTCCCACCCGACTGAGCGAAACGCCCATTGTATAATAGCGGCTCGATCCGACCGATTGCATCTTCGTTCCGAGGTGCTGATGCCCAAGAAAAACGGGGCCGTCGCCGATATCGAGCGTCTGCGCGAAGAAATCCGCCGCCACGAATACCTGTATTACGTGTTGGATGATCCGGAAATCTCCGATGCCGCTTTCGACCGCGTGATGAACCGGCTGAAGCAGCTCGAATCCGAGCACCCCGACCTGCTTACGCCCGATTCGCCGACGCAGCGCGTGGGCGGTCAGCCGCGCGAGGGCCTCGCCCCGGTCCGGCACTCGACGCCTATGATCAGCCTCGACAACTGCTTCTCGATCGAGGACCTGCGCGCCTTCGATCGCCGCGTGCGGGAAGGCACCGGCCGGGGCGAAATCGACTACGTCACCGAGCACAAATTCGACGGCCTTAGCCTTTCGCTAACCTACGAAAACGGGCGGCTGGCCCGCGGGGTCACGCGCGGCGATGGCACCACCGGGGAAGATGTCACCCTGAACGTGCGTACGATCCGCTCGATCCCACTAGCCGTTGGTCCTGCTGTGCTCAAGAGGGCTGGGCTCGCGTCGAATTTCGAGGTGCGCGGCGAAGTAATCATGCCCCGCAAGGCCTTCAAGGCGCTCAACGAGCAGCGAGAAGCGGAGGGCCTGCGCATCTTCGCCAATCCCCGCAACGCGGCTGCCGGGGCCGTGCGGGTGCTCGAGCCGCGGATTACCGCCTCTCGCCGCCTCGATTTTTTCGCCTACTACCTGTTGGTGAACGGCCGCGTCCCGAAAAAGCGCCTGTCGGAAGCCTTTGCCGCACTGAGCGCCATGCGCTTCAAGGCCAGCGCCAATTGGAAGCTCTGCCACTCGCTCGCGGAGGTCGAGCGCTACATCGCCAGCTGGGAATCGAAGCGCGACAAACTCGAGTATGAGATCGACGGGATTGTCATTAAGGTCGACGAAATCGGCCTGCAGAACGAGCTCGGGTTCACGTCGAAAGCTCCCCGCTGGGCCATCGCCTACAAATATCCCGCTCACCAGGAAACAACGCTGGTCCGCGAAATCCTCGTCAGTGTGGGCCGCACGGGCGTGCTAACGCCGTTCGCCGTGTTCGAACCGGTCGAGATCGGCGGTGTGACGGTGGTGAAATCAACGCTGCACAATGCCGATGAGGTTGCGCGCCTCAATGTTCACGCCGGCGACACCGTCCTGGTTGAGCGCGCCGGCGAAGTGATCCCGCACGTGCTGAAAGTGATCAAACACGGGACGGAAGAGAGGCCGTTCGTGATGCCGGACCGTTGCCCCGTGTGTGGACGCCCCGTGCATCGCCGCGAGGGCGAGGTCGCCTACCGCTGCGTCAATGTCTCCTGCCCTGCGCGCATGCGCGAGTCCATGCTCCATTTTGCTGGCCGCCACGCGATGAATATCGATGGGCTGGGCGAGAAGATCGTCAAGCAACTGCTCGAGAAGGGGCTGGTGAGGGACTACGCCGACTTGTACAAGCTCGACCTCGAGACCCTTTCGAATCTTGAGCGCATGGGCGAAAAATCTGCGCAAAACTTGCTCGACGAAATCGCTCGGAGTAAGAAGAACTCGCTCGACCGGCTGGTTTACGCCATCGGCATTCCCTTTGTCGGCGAACGCACGGCCGAGCTCCTCGCCGCGCATTTTGGGTCCATGGACAAGATTGCGGACGCCTCCGCCGAAGAACTGATGGAGGTCGGCGAGGTTGGGCCGAAAATCGCCGAAGGCGTCAGGGAGTTTTTTTCCGAAGGGGCAAATCGCAAGCTCGTCGAGCGCCTCAAGCAGGTGGGCGTGAACATGAGAGGCGAGCGTTCAGCGCCCGTCAGCAGCAAGCTTGCGGGCAAGACCATCGTCTTCACCGGAACACTGGCAAGCCGAAGCCGGGAAGAGGCCGAAGCCCTGGTCGCCGCGCACGGCGGCAAAGCGGGAAGCTCGGTGAGCAAGAAAACTAGCTACGTAGTGGTCGGCACTGACCCCGGATCGAAATACGACAAAGCCAAATCTCTCGGCGTGGCGATCCTCACCGAAAGTCAATTCGATCGGCTTCTCGCCCGATAATCGAAGATCTATTGTCGACCCCGGAGCGTCGCCGGCTCCATCCGGGCATGTGGGCTTCCTAAGAGCCGTCCGCTCCTCCCCCGCGTCTAAGCGCGAGGGGAGGGCCTAGGGATGATCAAACGAACGGCGATTTTTGTGCTTCTGGCGTTGACTGCTCCGGCCTTTCGGTGTCCGCTTCCGGTTCATGCGCAGACGAAAAAGCCCGCCACTCTACGTGGAGTGCTGCTGGCCGAGCTGCGCTCGACGCACACGAGCGAGGAGTGGTTCGTACCGGCGAATATTGCGGTGAAAGGGTTGACGCCCGAACAGGCCAGTTGGAGGGATGGCAAAGGGAATCACTCGGTCGGGCAGCTCACCTATCACCTGGTGTATTGGAACCGCCGAAATCTCCAGAATCTGAGGGGAGAGAAGCTCGATGAATTCAGCGGAAACAATGACGAGACGTTCGACAATTTTGACCCGAAGAATTGGGAGGAGACCGTGCGGCAGCTCGATGAGGTCATGAACGAACTCGAGCGGTGGGTGGAAACCGCAGACGAGGTGAAGCTCGCGGAGTCAGCGCGAGTCTTGACGCATATCAGCACCCATAATGCCTACCACATCGGTGAGATCATCTACGTCCGCAAAGAGCAAGGATCCTGGGACCCCCGCAACGGAGTCAGATAGGCCCCGAGCGCGGCCGGCGGCCGGGGCGTTTAAATGTCGATGATGGCCTGGCGAACCGCGCGCTTCGATTTACGGTATACGTTCAAGACGGCGAGGGTCCAGAAGGGCACCAAGTCGACTCCGGGTACGAGTTTAGCCGCAAAGGAAGGCAAAAATTCCCAATGCCAGCCGAGCAGGGGGATCAGCACGCCGGCCACGACAATGTCGAGCACGTCGTCGGCACCCGAGAAGGCCCCTTCGACGAATGCTGGAAAGACCATGATTTGAAGGGCATCGGCCAGGACGGCCAGGATCAGGGCCGTCCGGAAGCGCGAGCGCGTAGAGAGCGAGATTACTTCGTCGGTCATCGCGGCACGAGCCTCTATATTGTCCCTAGAGGTAGAAGAACCGCAAGGGCACAGAGACGGTTTTGTCGATGCCGGAATGCCGACATCGACGCGCGACGATCGGGCAAGATGCCGGGCCCGGTATTCACGGATCCACTCCGCGTCGTGTCGTGCCACAATGCTTGGCCATAGAGCGCTTGTCCTGAGCGGCAAGCGGGAGTGGGCGGATGCACTACCTCCTGTTCTATGAAGTCGTGGACGATTACGCCGAGCGGCGAGCAGAATTTCGTCAAGCGCATCTCGCCAAGGCGTGGAGGGCAAGCGCGCGCGGCGAACTTGTGCTGGGCGGCGCCTTGGCCGACCCGATCGACGGCGCTGTGCTGCTCTTCCATGGCGAGTCGGCTGCCGTGGCCGAAGATTTTGCAAGAGCCGATCCGTATGTCACGGGCGGACTCGTCAAGCGCTGGCACGTGCGCGAATGGAACACGGTCGTCGGCGAGGGCGCGGCTAACCCCGTCAAACCGAACCCAGAAGCCAAGAGCGCTGATGAGCCGGGCCGGTCAGTGCGCACGCGCAGTTCGCCCGAGCGGGCGAACGCCGGGCCATCGATTCTGCGCCTATGGACGGCGCGCACGACGGCCGAAAAGTTTGACGATTATGTGCGGCACGTGACGGGCAGCGTCTTCCCGGCGCTCGGTGAAATGGAAGGGTACGGCGGAGGGTATCTTCTGCGGCGGGAGCGAGATGCTGAGGTCGAAATTGTTGTGCTGACGTTATGGGAGTCCATGGAGGCGATTGAGCAATTCGCAGGCCGAGACCCGAACCAAGCCGTCGTCGAACCTCGAGCGCGAGCCGTGCTTACGACGTTTGACGAATTCGTGAAGCATTACGAAATCGTCGATTCGCCGGCTGGGCCCGTACACCCGAAGTCCTGAAAGAAATCACCGCCCTCAAGCTTCTTCCCGATGTGTGACGACGCGCCCGACACGTGCTTCCCCGAGTGAGACGCTTCCATTTCCGCCAGGCGCTGAACTAAGATGGCGGCGGAATTCGACTGCGCGGAGGATCTGCGATGTGCGTAACGCCAAAATTCTTGGTCGCCGCGTTCTTTCCGGTGGTTTTGGCGACCGTGGTTTTCCCCTGGGCCTTCCGAAAACCGACCGAAGTCGGCGCCACAGCGCACCCCATGGTCAGGGAGCGGTCGACTGCGCCCTACCTCGAGGCCGACGCACGTCTTGCGGGTGCTTACCGCTTCACGGATAACGGCTGGATTTACATCCATCTCGAGGGCCCGCCCGAGCAGATCGGGTTTCAGCACGGCTATCTGCTTGCCCCCGAAATCGCCGATGCCCTGGCGGAGGTACGCCTAGAGGACACACATGAGACGGAGAAGAGCTGGGCGTTTTTCCAGAAGGCTGCCCGCAACATGTTGTGGCCGAGACTCGATGCGGAATATCAGGCGGAGCTCAAGGGAATCGTCGAAGGACTCCACGCGAAAGGCGTTACCTCCGTGAATCTGGATGATGTTGTGGCCCTGAATGCGATGGAGGAGCTCGCCGATTATTACGTTCCCTGGTACAACCAGACACACAAGACTCTGAGCGCCGCGCGCCTCACGAGCCCGGGGAACTGCAGCGCGTTCGTGGCCACCGGCAGCTACACCAAGACCCGCGACATCGTCATCGCGCACAACAACTGGACCAATTACGCCAAAGGAGAGCGTTGGCGAGTCATATTCGATATCTCCCCGCAGCGCGGCTATCGGATCCTGATGGACGGTTTCCCCGGGGTCATCACCAGCGACGACGATTTTGGCATCAACTCCGACGGCCTGATGGTGACGGAAACCACGATTTCTCAGTTTCACGGCTGGGATCCGAACGGCATTGCGGAATTCGAGCGGTCGCGCAAGGCGCTCGAGTACGCGGGCTCGATTGACGACTATGTGCGCATCATGAACGTCGGCAACAACGGCGGCTATGCGAACGATTGGCTCCTCGGGGACCGGAAAACCGGGGAAATCGCGCGATTCGAGCAGGGGCTCAAGCACACGCGCGTCTGGCGCAGCAAAGACGGCTACTTCACGGGTTCGAATTTTCCGAGCGATCCCGAGGTGACCAGGGATGAGACTACGTTCAACATTCACGACCTGTCGAATTCCGCCAATGCGCGCCGCGTTCGCTGGGACGAATTGATGGCGCAGTACAAAGGGAAGATCGATACGCGGATGGCCGAACAGTTTGAATCAGATCATTTCGATACGTACACCAAAAAAGAAGGTGCCGATGGCCGCACGCTATGCGGGCACGTCGACACCGACCCCGCCGGCATATCCATCTGGAATTGGGCTGCCTATTTTCCCGGCGGCGCGGTGCAGGGAAAAGTCACCGACAGCGAGATGGCCGCCAAGATGGAGTTGATCGCGCATCTCGGCCACCCGTGCGGCGCGAGCTTTCATGCGAAGCCGTTCTTCCAGGCGCGTGCCGAGTACGGGTGGCAGATGCCCATCCTGCGCGACATGATCGCCTATCCCTGGACGACGTTTGCTTCGGGCGAGCAGGCCAAACACTGAGTCCGGTCCGGTTCGATCAACGCGGACTGCTTCGCTTGGTCGGCTTCGTCATTGCGCGTTTCTGTTTCTGCGTGTAGTCTCGCGCCCATGAAAATTGGCCGACTCGCCTGTGTGGTACCTCTTGTGTCATCCTTTGCGGCCGTCGCGGTTCCATCCGCCGCCGGGTTCGGGTGTACGGGCCATCAGGTCGTGGCCTTTATTGCCGAAGACCATCTCGAGCCGCACGCGCGGGCAATGGTCATGCAAATTCTCGCCGCGGCTCCGATCGACCCAGGGCTGAGGCGCTACTGCGGAGACAGCGGGGTCGATCGATTCGTGGATTCCTCAACGTGGGCTGACGATGAGCGCGGTGTTCGGCCTGAGACCTCCGGATGGCACTTCGTTGATATTCCCCGTCGTGCACCTCTGGGCGACATTATGAAATACTGCCCGCCCTCAGCCGGCTGCATCCTGACCGCCATCACTTCCGAGCTCAGCGTCCTGTCGAATCAAGCGGCAAGTCCGCGGGAGAGAGCCGACGCACTTCGATTTATCATCCATCTCGTTGGCGACCTCCATCAGCCCTTGCATACGACGACGAATGACGACCGTGGTGGCAATTGCGTTCCCGTTGCTTACTTCGACCGCGCCCCGGAGGAAACCAATCCGGAGAAGGAAGACTACCGTCCGAACCTCCACGGCGTTTGGGATACGAATATCATCGAGCGCTTCGCACAGGGACGGCCGTCGCGGCAGGTGGCAAGCGAATTAGAGGAAAAGTTCAAGACGCAGATCCAGGCATGGGAGTCCGAGAAGGCTGCGGTGAACGCATGGGCACTCGAAAGTCATGCTTTGGCGGAAGCGGTGGTCTACGGCGACCTGCCGGCGCAGATTGCGATTGAGAAGCCGCAAGAGGTGAACTCGTGCGCCGACGACGACCACATTGCCGCACGGATGCTGAACTTGCACGAGCAGATCGGGGAAGATTACGAGATCGCGGCGGAAACTGCGGTTGAGACGCAATTGGCCAAGGCGGGCGCTAGGCTGGCCGGTCTGTTGAATTCGCTCTGGCCGTGAGGCGAGGCCCGAGCGCGAGACGCACGACGCGGCCCGCGGTACGACCTGAGTTTACCGGGTCACATGCTCACCCCCAAACATCTTGCAGGTTGTAGCCAGGCCCCATCTCGCCGTCATGCCGACCCTACGCAATCTCCGTTACACTAGCGGGACGCAAGAAGCGGATCGAACGCAAGCACGGCGTCTGCCGGGTCGTGTATCGATGCTTGTGCTTTACATTTTCGCAGCATACGTGCTTGTGTTGCTCGTCCTGCGCAGCTTCGAGAGCCGCATGGTTTTCTTTCCGGATTATCCGGGGCGCTTAGAAGGTGACTGGCATCCCCTGACCCTGGCTCCCGAAGACGTATGGCTCACGACTTCCGATGGCACGGAACTCCATAGCTGGTGGATTGCCAATTCGAGCGCCAAATTCACATTTCTCGCATTCCACGGCAACGCCTCCAACATCGCCAACCGCGGTCCCATCTATGAGTTTCTCCGCGATACGCCCGCCAACGTGCTTGCCGTCGAGTACCGCGGTTATGGCCGCAGCGCGGGGAAGCCTAGCGAAGCAGGGTTCTACCTGGATGCCGAGGCGGGATATCAATATCTGGTCAGCACAAGAGGTCTCGATCCGAGATCCATCATCTCTTTTGGCCAATCCCTCGGGACCGCTGTCGCCACGGAAGTCGCCGCTCGGCACATGGTGGGCGGGCTCGTGCTCGAAGCGCCGTTCCCCTCCGCGTCTCAAGTCGCCCGTAGCATCTATTGGTTTCTGCCCGGTCTTGGCCTTCTCGTTCGCGGTCAATTCGACACCCAATCGGAGATTCAGAAAGTGACCGCACCCGTTCTGGTCGTCCACTGCACTCGCGACCCAGTCCTGCCCTTCCAATTTGGGCTGCAAGTGTACAGGTCGGCTCGCGCTCCCAAACAGCTCCTTGAGATTGACGGCCTGTGCCATGAAGAATCGTCCCTGGTTGCGCCGGTCCCCTACCGCGCCGCGCTCCAAAAATTCCTTGCCTCTCTCGAACCCTCCGGCTGAGAGAAGTCGTCGCGCTCGGAGAGTCAGGGGCAAATAAAGCGCTCGTACCATGGCGAGGGGCGGCGATACCTCGATTGCAAAGCACTTACCGCGAGGCGGGTGACCGAGACTGGCCTTCTGGGTTCACAGTATGGTGCTGTGGATCACGATTCCTGAGCTCGTGAGCCTCTAAGTTCAGGCCAGGATTTCTCTGACCAAGGAGGGGCAAACATTTTAATTGGGCCGCGGACCAAGGGGCGCGCAAGCGTGAATCGTAGTACCGCGGTTGGCCTCGGACCCTATGGAGAGCGATCCCTTTATTAGTTTTAGCCGCTGCTCCATGCTGATCAGGCCCAATCCACCGCGATTCATGGCCGTTTCGACGTCAAATCCTTTGCCCGAATCGCTGACCGTGAGGTGGATCTCATCCGATGTTCCCCACAGTCGCACGTTGAACTGCTTTGCTCCACTGTGATTCACACCGTTGTAGAGCGCTTCTTGCAGGACCCGCAAAAGACAAACAGAGAGTCCGGGGGGCGTGTGGCTCGGCACACCCCCGCTTTCGAAGTCGGTCTTTACCTTCTTTCGCTCGCTGAACTCCCGACAGAAGCTTCTCATGACTGCTTCGATTCCGAGATAGTCCAGTCTCGGGGAGTGTAATTCGTGTGCGGACGCTTTGACGTCGGTCAATATCTCCAAGGTCCGCTTCCAAACCGCTTCCAAGCGGCCCTGCATTTCCGCTGTTTGGTCGGGAGAATCCATCCGAAGGCGTTCGATCTCAATGGCCAGTAAAGCAAGACGCTGGCCAATGTCTTCGTGAAGTTCTGTGGCGATCCTCGACCGTTCACGCTCTTCTGCCTCAATCACTCTGCGACTCATGGTCGAAAGAGCCTCTTCGGCGAGTTTGCGGTCGTGGGCATCGGCCACCATGCCTACCAAGCGCTGCGCCCTGCCGTGCTCATCAAAGAAGCTGCGCGCGGTCGTCTCCACCCAAATCGCGGAACCGTCCGCGCGCTGGATCCTGTACATGACCTTGCAGATGGGATTTTCTGGAGTAGATCGGCGCATGGCTTCGGCAACTCTCGGCCGGTCGTCGGGATAGATCCGAGCGAGCATCTGTTTCCCAGTGGTCTGCGTCAATTCATCCGCCCCATCAATCTGGACACACTCGATTGTCCGCACCAGAGCATCCGTCAGAAGGTTCCACTCGAATGCGTACATCCTTCCCGCTCCGGCGGCCAGGTGAAACCGCTCCTCGCTCTCCCGCAGCGCCTCTTCCATCTGCTTCTGATCGGTGATATCGGCAGCCGTGCCCAGCATGCGCTCGGCGGCTCCGTTCCGCGAGTAGTAGAACTTCCCCCTGGCCGCCACCCAGCGCACGGTCCCGTCCGGCCAGAGCACTCGGAACTCGGCGACATACGGCTGCCGGCGGTGCATGGAGTCTTCTATTGCTTTCCTGACCCACCGCCAATCGTGTGGGTGTACAGAACGACGAAAATCCTCCGGGCTGCCGAAATGGGTGGCGGACGGGATTCCGAAAATCGTCTTCAAGTCGCCAAGCCACGCGTTTTGGGCGTTCTTTAAGTCCCAATCCCAGGCCACGGACTTGCCTGATTCCATGGCTAAGCGGAATCGGTCACCGGCCAAAGCGAAGTGAAGAGCGAGCTCGCGTCTGGCCATAAATTCCCTCGTGTAGGCGGCAGTCACGAGACCCACGATGGCAGCTACGGCGACAAGCAAGCGCAGCATCCGCAGGCCAGGACTCTCGTTTTCCTTCAAAAGCTCCCATGCAATCGGGACAGAGACAACCACGACTGCGAGCATCGCCCACATGGGCGTTCGTGAGCCTTCTACCCCATCTGATCGCCCGA
>Ga0187783_10000599_pt1 | contig 26279 bp, 25 predicted proteins | sample 1015_SJ02_MP02_2_FD_132471 | JGI IMG/M metagenome (GOLD analysis project Ga0187783, IMG submission 132471) | Tropical peat soil microbial communities from peatlands in Department of Meta, Colombia - 1015_SJ02_MP02_20_MG | ecosystem: Environmental > Terrestrial > Soil > Wetlands > Peat | place...
GAAACGCTACCCTTTCTTCCCGATCGGAACCCCAAGCTGGTGGGTATCGCGCGCTTGGCGGCCGAAGGGCAGTCTCTGCGTCAGGGCCATAACGTGGAATACTTCTCTTTACCGGCCCGGTCTCTGCTGAACTACTGCGCGATTGATCGCATGCCCTTCACCTGGACCATCAATCCATACCGCGGGTGTGAGTTTGCCTGCAAATACTGTTATGCACGCTACACGCATGAATTCCTGGAGATGCGGGACGGAACGGAGTTTGAACAAAAAATTCTCGTGAAACAGCACGCCGCCGACCTGCTGCGACAGGAGCTTCGTCGGGTGAAAACGGGAGAAGAAATCGCGATTGGCACGGCAACGGATCCGTACCAACCGGCAGAGCGGCTTTTTGAAGTTACGCGCGCGATTCTGGAGGAATTCGCGAAATGCGGAGGCTATGAGATCGGGATCGTTACCAAGTCCAACCTGGTGCTGCGTGACCTAGAGTTGTTACAGCAAATTGCGAAGAGCAACAAGCTTTTTGTCAACCTCACCATCACTACATTAAACCTGGATCTCGCCCGCCTCCTCGAGCCACGTGCGCCACGCCCTGATCTGCGGCTGGAAGCGGTGCGCACCTTGAACCAAGCAGGTGTCGACGCTGGTGTCATCTGCGCTCCCGTGCTTCCCTGCATCACGGATTCACCCCAGGATCTTGAGGCACTTGTGCGCGCCACAGCGGGAGCGGGTGGGAAATACATTTTCGCCAACTCGCTGTTCCTAAAGCCGTGCTCAGCTGCGATCTTCCTGCCGTTCCTTGAAAAGGAATTCCCCCACCTGGTAGATAGCTACCGGCGACGTTATGGGGAGCGCGCCTTCCTTTCGAGTTCCTACCGCCAGCGGCTCTCGCAATTAATGGACCGGCTCAGGCACAAGTACGGAATCCGCAGCGGCTACGATCGTTACAGCGGGCGAGGCCGTCCATCTCGATCTACGGAAAACAAAGGTCAACTGAGCTTGTTTTGATGTCTGATTGCCGGTCATTCGCTCGCTGCATCAGGCAAAGCACACCATCGAACGTATTGGCTTCGAACAGCCCCGAGGTGGCTTGGGAACCTGTTTGCTAGACAACGGCAAAGAGGGTCCTCAGTGGCCACCCAAACCCGACCGCCGTTGGCCGGTTTTAAGCTGGCCACTGAGGGTCAAGCCTGAAAAGCAAAGTGCCCGCCCGTTACCAAAGGAACTCCCAGTTCGATTGCCCATGAGTTGTCTGCTGCGGTGCGGGCACATAATCAGCAGCAAGGGGGATTCTGGGCTTTGCTCTGTTTCCGACCTTAGCTCCTATGGCCTGGGAAAGCTGGCAAAACGCAACTTTCGAGCGCAAATTGTTGCTGATGGCCGCTAGCGTGGTTTGGTTCCTTGTGCTGGGCTTGGCTGCTCGTGGACTGGACCTTAGCGCGTACCTGGCATTCGCGATTGGCGGTGGATCGATCTTCTACTTCCGGAGCCAGCCGAAAATCACAGAGCGAGTTGCCTGCGTCCTACTATCGGCCGGGTTTGGGCTCGTGGTCCGCTTTCCACACACAAAGGACTGGATCATCGCCGGATCGAGCATCGTCGCCTTGTTCGGATTCGGCGCGTTCCTGATCTTCGGTCTGCAGTGGATTTGGTCATGCAAAGCGGTGCGGCGGCAAATCATCGCCTTATTCGCCCCGGCAATCGCACTAGTGTTTTTCGTCTTTTCAGCGCAGTACGCCTTGATTCTCACCAATGTTCTCCATCCCAAGACCTATGACCTGTACCTATATGCGGCCGACGGGGCCTTCGGGCTTCAGCCGAGTTTCCTGTTCGGCCAAGCGTTGGCGGCATCTTATACCCTGCGAATCGCATGCGTGCTCGCATATTTGTTGCTCCCCCTTGTGATGGCATTGGTCTGTGCAGCAAGTCATCCGATCAAGGCCGAACGGGCTTCATGGGACCTCCTTTCGTTGCTCATCTTGGCGGGAATGGGCGGCTGGGTCCTCTATAACGTGGTACCTGCGACAGGGCCGAGATATGTATTCAGCGGAAGTTTCCCCTATCACCCGCTTCCCTTCCACCTCTTTCCCAAACTGCTGCTGGAGAAAATTCCCGTTCCCGGCAGTGCACCTCGCAACGCGATTCCTTCGTTGCATTTGACCTGGGCCTTGTTGCTTTACTGGCATACAAAAGGCATGTCACGCATCTTGCGCGGGTCCTTAGGGATTTACCTGGCTCTGACTGTTGTTTCGACCCTGGGTATGGGAGAGCATTACTTGGTGGATCTGCTGGCCGCGGTACCCTTCGCGCTGATGATTCGAGCGCTAGCCTCACCAGGCCTTAAGGTAGCTTCCTCAAAGCGTATCCTCGTCTCAAGCTATGGATTCGGCCTGACGCTGGTTTGGTTGTTGTTAGCCCGGTTTGGCGTAAAGCTGATGCTGATTTCGCCGGCTGTGCCATGGGGAGTGTCTGCAGTGACTTGCGCAAGCGTGTGGATGATCAATTGCTCCCTCCCGACTCGCCCCCATCCAGAAGCGAACTCGTCACAATCAAGCACAGCTTTTTTCGAGAAGGGCCTGGCGATCAGACCGTTAACCAACGAGAACTTTGTTCTCGTAGCGACTGAATCAAGCTACCACCAAGAACCAGGATCGAGCTTTGGCAGTCCGATTCCACCAGCGCCGTCGCCTGAAAGCTAGGCAAGGCACGACTTCCCTCTTGGGCTGGCGCACTATGGACGATAACCCGTTTCCCTGCGAACGGGTGCCCCGCGTTCTCCCTTTCGTCACTTGGAGCGCCACCCTCGCAGGAGTAACGTGGAGCAAGGCATGGAAATGATTGTGTGCCATCGTCGTTGCTGTCGCTGCGAGAGAATAACAGCGCGTGAGCATGGAAAGTAGCAGCCAGTCGCCTGCAATGGCAAAACCTGAAGAGGGCACACTGCTACACTCGCGGTACCTACCAACCTTAGTGTGCGGCCTGACTTTTCTGACCTACATCGCGACACTCTGGTTTCACTTCAATTACGACGACAACCCTCAGATCGTCGAAAGTCCGGCGGTCCACTCGTGGCGGTTCCTCGCAAGCTATTTCAAGGGCGACCTCTGGAGCTCCATCCAGCCCCATGCTTCGAGCGGTTATTACCGCCCGATGTTCCTGATTTGGATCCGTCTCAATTATCTCTTGTTCGGCTCGAACCCGATGGGCTGGCACTTGACAACAGTGGCGATGCACACAGCCGTCACCTACGCCGTTTACTTGCTTGCCAGCCGGATCTCGCGCGACTCCTCGGCGGCGGCGATCGCCAGCTTAATTTTCGGCGTGCATCCCGTACACGTGGAGGTTGTCGCTTGGCTCTCTGCCGTTTGCGATTCGCTCATGGCACTTCTGTTCATTGCATCCGTGCTCTGCTACGCGAAGGCAAGAGAGCGCCAGCACTCACGGGCGTGGATGACAACATCGCTCCTATGTTACGCGTTCGCATTACTCACGAAAGAACCTGCCGTCACGCTGCCATTCGTGATCTTCGTTTATGCGTGCCTCTACCCGGAGGACTCGAGAAGGCGATGGCTTGCCAGTTTATCGACCACCATACCGTATCTCGCAATCACCCTGGCTTATCTCATCGTACGAGCCCGAGCACTGCACGGCCTGGTTCACACCGCCGTGCCGCTGAGTGCATGGCAGATGATGTTCACGTACCCCTCGCTGGCGTGGTTCTACATGCGACTCCTGCTCTTCCCCGTTGGTTTGAGCCTGTGCTATGACCTGCCCTACGTAACCACATTCGGGCTACGCCAAGTTGTACTGCCGGCACTGCCGGTTCTGGTCGCTACGGTTCTAATGTACCTCTGGGTGCGACGATCGCGTGATTCTTCGGTTGCTTTCGCTTTGGTTTGGCTGGTGGCACCCCTTCTGCCAGCTCTGGACCTGTGCGTTTTGGTTCGAGGCGACTTTGTGCATGACCGCTACTTGTATTTGCCATCCGTCGGCTTCGCCATTCTGGCGGGTTTGCTAATCAGGAGGCTGAACGTCGGCAGGTTCGAGTTTCTGCATATGCCGGCGCTTCAGTTGGCGGTGACGGCATTGATCGCGGCGCCGCTGGCGCTCGGGGCAATACGGCAGCAGAACTTTTGGGTTAGCGACCTTAGCCTTTTTCAAAGAGCTGCGGCGATAGCGCCCGAGAACGATGTGGCGCGCAATAACTTCGCTGGCTGGCTGCTCCTGAACCACCGTTACCCGGAAGCAATCCCGCTTTACCTCTCAATTTTGCAACGTTCTCCGCAAGACTGGCTGGCGAGTCGCAGTCTGGGACTGGCATATTACCGGCTGGGTAAGTGGTCCGATGCAGAGACAGTTTTAGCGCACGCCACCATGATAAGGCAGGATGATCCGATGACCTTCGCCTATCTGGGAGCGGCCGAGATGCAGCTAGGAAATCTTGGAGCGGCGGAGAAAGACTTGCGCCGGGCCATCCAGATCCTTCCGCAAGGCATGGGATATCACTACTTTCTCGGCATGGTGCTCGAAAAGGAAGGCTGGAGAGATGCTGCCCGCGCAGAATACCGTGCCGAATTGGCCAACTATGCGCACCACCAAGGCGCCAAGCTGCGCCTGGCACAAATCGAGTCTTCCGCCGCCCGCTAGCGAAAGCGTCTCGTGGCGTTTGCGACGGGCGTTCAGGAGAGATGTTTGTGTCCGCGAAGAAAGCCTTTGAACCGCGTTGGCAGGATAGGCTGGCGGCGTGAGGGAGCTAGGCCTTTCCTGACGCAACCGTCCACAGCGATACGGTTGAGAAGCGTGACCAGCGTCGGCCGTAATAGGGCTGCCTGATCAAGGATAGGTTGATAGCCGAACTGCCCGAGGGTGGTTTGGCAGTCAGAAGCCATGACAGCAGATGAAAACCGATAATTCGTTTCCGTCCGCAATCGACGAGAGCAACACCCGTCCAGGGCCAGATTCTCCTCTCACGGGATGCCAGCGTTCCCGGTTAGCGAGAAGGCACACCCTGCAGCTCGTCTTCGCTTCTGCGATTGCACTGATCCCTTGCTTCTGGCACGCGCGCATCGAAGCCGGCGACCTTGCCAGCCACAGCTACAATGCCTGGCTGACGAGTCTAGCGTACAAGGGAGAGGCACCAGGGCTGTGGGTCGGCACTCAAGACAACAACATTCTCTTTGACATCCTCTTACTCCGGCTGGGATCCATTTTGGGATTCTCCATCGGCGAAAAGATTGCAGTCTGCCTGGCGGTGCTGGTTTTTTTATGGGGCTCGTTTTCGCTGGTTTCCGCGGCAGCCGGATGTCCTGCATGGTTTCTACTGCCCCTGCTCACGATGCTCGCCTACGGCTGGACGTTCCAGATGGGCTTCTTTAATTTCTATCTCTCCTTGGGCCTGTCTTGTATCGGGCTCGCCATCCTCTGGCGCGCTTGTGGAGCAGAATATCTCTACCCCGCGGTGATTGCAGGGCTGATTTGGCTGGCACACCCGCTCGGGATGGCTTGGTTTGCCGCGACTGCCGTGTATCTGCGGACGGCCAAGGCGCTGAAATCCTCCTTGCACTGGGTTCTGAGCCTAACCGCCGTCGCAGTTCTATTCCTGATCCGGCTTCATCTTGCGTCTCAGTACCGCGTGTCGTGGGCCAGCAGACATTTCTACCAACTCAATGGCAGCGATCAGTTTTCGCTGGGAGTTCGCTATAAACTGCTTTCCCTATGCGTCCTTTTGGCTCTGGCAGCGTGCATCTTGCTTCATATGATCCGAATCCGCGTTCAGAGACCAGCCAATTACTTTCCACTCTGGCTCCAGTTGTTCGTGGTCGCTCTCCTGGGAGTTGCTATCCTGCCAGACGCCATCTGGATACCGGGGTACGGGGAACCAGTGTCCTTTATCAGTTCCCGCTTCACCCTGGCCGTCGGTGTTCTGGGCTGTTGTGCTTTGGCGAGCCTGCGTCCGAGGATTCTTTTGGCAGTTCTGACTGGGTCGCTCGCCCTGGTTTATTTCACCTTTCTCTATCGCGACACCGCCAGGATTTATTCCATGGAACTGCAAGCCGATAGGCTGGTGCGCCAGATTCCCCAGGGCGGGCGCGTGATTGCCACGATCTTTCCCTTCCGCAATTCGCGGGTCTTTGTTCATCATGTGGTTGACCGCGCTTGCATAGGACATTGTTTTGTCTTTGATAACTACGAACCCGCCTCCGGTCAATTCCGCTTGCACGCCCGCACGGACAACCGGATTGTGGCCGCGAGGTCTGAAGCGACCAATCGCATGATGCTAGGCATTTATGACGTGAAGGAGGAAGACTTGCCGCTGTGGCAGATATTTCAATGCGGGCCGTTAGAAATCGACCTCTGCCTTCGGCCCTTACAGGCCGGACCTCTGCCCAGATTCGTCGCTGGCCCAATTACGAGGGGGGGAGGAACCTGAGCCGAAACACAGGCGACAGCCATAAGCCTGGCCGGCTGAGAAAAGGGATCGAAAAAGATGTCTGCTTTCGCACCACGTCGAAGCCTCTTCCCTGCAGGACCGGACGAGATCCGCACCAAAGTTGCCGAGAAGGTCGCGCTTGAATAGAGTTGCAAGCCACGCCACATCGGTCGGCAAGCGCCTCGGGGGTAGGAAGGACTTACCCTCGTTACTCTGAATGAACGCGGAGCTTGTACAAAACGGCTTCGTACGGCCGGCCGAGCGCACTCTAGAAAACGATCATTCCAATGGACACTTCGCCTCGTCTGGTCGACGCCTAACTGCCCTCCGCTAAATCTGGTCACTCCCCGGCGCACCGTACGCGCATCCTACCGCAAGCCCGCATTTATTTTGGCTACTGCGTGAGAAGACTATCCGCAATCTGCTGCTGGGATCCGAGATCTGGGGAGAGTTGCTGTGCTTTGTCGCGGGCTGCCACTGCTTCTAAGTTACGTCCGCTGCGCGCGAGTGATTTCTCGAGTAGCAAGTAAACCACCGCCGATGGCTGGAGTAGTGTGGACCGTCGGAATGCATTCGACGCGTCGGTGAATTTGCCCAGCCTTTGCTCGACCAGTCCCATCCCGAGCCAAGTCCGAAAATTGCTTGGATCAGCAAGAACCGCAGCTTTGTAGGTGGTCTCGGCTTGGGCGTCGTTCGCAACTTGGTGATACGCCATGGCAAGGTTTCTCAGCGTGCGGCCTTTCAGCTTTGGATCAGGGCTTAGCCGCAAGGCAGTGCCGTAAACCTCGATTGCCTTCTGAATGTTTCCCTCAACCTGGTCATAGGCCCCCAGGTTGAAGTACCCCACCGGATCCTTGGTATCGATCGCCACGCCAATCTGAAAATGCCGGCCAGCTTCCTCTATGCGACCATCCTCCGCTAAGGCCGTGCCTAGATGTTCCTGCGCCTGGAAGTTCACCCCGGTCACCTCGATGGTGTGAGACCACAAGGTTATATTGTCGCTCCAGTAGCGCAGCTGGTGGCTAGCGGTTACAGCCAATGCCGTGAGCGCCATTAAGGCTGCAACGCCAGGTACGACGGCTGGCCACTGATGCCGCTCGGCGAGTTCACCGACTCCCCAACAGACCATCAGGAATAGGCCGACGAATGGAAGATAGGCGTAGCGGTCCGCCATCGCCTGACCACCGACCTGCACCAGACCAATCATCGGCACCAAGGTCCCGAGAAACCACAACCACCCTACGAGCAAATAACGGCGATGGGCGGCGACGACCAATGCCGAAGTCAGCCCGAGCACGAGCAAGGAAAGCACAAGCGGCCAGAGGGGTCTCCAAAACCACCGATAGGGGTACATCAGCCCCAGGCGCAATGGCCAGAATGCTTTTTCCAGGTAGCGCGCGTAGGAAACGGCCGCATTCGCGAACCGCACGGCTATTGGGACCTGCCGCATCGTTGGTACTGCACCACCCGCGACCTGGGCTTTTAGCGTGATCACTGCGCTGGCGGCAGAAAGCACAAATAGAGGTATCTTCTCTCGTACGAGTTGCGCGAAGATCAACCCTGGCGGCGGAGCACCCGAAGCTTCCGAATGGCCCAATCGCATGCGCTGAAGTGGCCAATAATCCCAAAGTAACAATACAAAAGGAAATGTGATCACCTGGGGCTTAGCCATCAATCCTAGTGCGAAGGAGATGGAAACGAAGCCGTAGCGTGCTAAGTTTGGTTTCTGCGTGTACCAGCGGTACGCCATCAAGCCTACCAAGAAGAAAAACATGCTAAGCAAGTTTTTACGTTCCGCGATCCATGCTACCGACTCAACGTTGATGGGGTGTACGGCAAATAGCGCCGCGACCATCCAACTCCGCCAAACCAAGCCGGTCGCCTGCAGCAGCAGCAGGTACAAAAGCCATACGTTGATCGCATGTAGCAGTATGTTCACGTAGTGGTGTCCGGCAGGATTCTCATGGAAAAGCTGCCAGTCTAGCTCGTGCGACAGCCAGGTAAGCGGGTGCCAATTCGCCGCTGCGGTGGCGGTAAAGGCCCACTTGATCGCACTCCAATTGAGGCCCTGGCGCACCTCTGGGTTGTCGGTAACGTAGTAATCGTCATCATAATTGGTGAAGGGATGGTGTGCCGCAGGGTTGTAGAGCACCAGCGAGACCAGCAGCAGGACCAAGCCTAGGACCGTGGCAGGATTCTCCAGGGTGAAGCCGAACGACAGAGCCGCAGACCCCGGTTCTCGGAGAAATGTCTCTTCGGATGTCAACGGTTCGTGTCTCCGAAGTGATCATAGCTAGCGATCGGTGAGGGAAAGAAATGACGGAAGTAATCGGCCGATCGGAACTCCGTGCAGGGCGCCCGTTTCCAGGCTTGGTCGCAGACCGGGGAGAAACTGACAAGAATTGTCAGCAGGCGAGCCAGAATTTGCCAGCAGGCCAGGCTCGCGACCGGCATGCGAATAGGCTCACCGTTACAGGTGTGTGGCAACATCGTGAAAACAAAGATGGTTTGGCCGCGAACTCATGACATCCGGCTCTGGCCACTGAAGTGCCACCATAATCGGCAACCGGGTCGATATGACCAAACTTGATAAAAAAGAGAGAAGGGAAAACAAGATGCGGAAACAGAAGGGTTTTTCATTGATTGAGTTGCTGATTGTGGTGGCGATCATTCTAATCATCGCCGCCATCGCTATTCCAAACCTGCTGCGGGCGCGTATTGCGGCCAACGAGTCGTCCGCGGTTCAATCCATTCGTACCATCAATACAGCTCAGGTGACTTTCTCGTCCACCTACCCGACGGTGGGCTTTGCTGGATCGTTAGGTGCCTTGGGCCCATCGGCCTCAACCGGCTGCGGCACACCTAGCGTGACTAACGCTTGTCTGATTGACTGGGTGCTGTCGAGTGCAACCGCGAATACTGCGCCCAAGAGTGGCTACTATTTCGCGTTCACGGCAGGTTCCGGAACGCCCAGCCTCGACTACGTTGTCGTCGGTAATGCGGCTGCGCAAAATACGAGCGGTATGCGCGGCTTTTGCTCGGATCCGGACGGCGTAATCCGCTACAGTAGCCCAGGCCCCGCCGCCTCAGTCACCACTGATTCGAATTGCGCAGCGTTGACCGCTCTGCAATAACTGTTTGGCGAAGTACCTGGGGGAGGGTACAAGCCGGGAGCAACGGAGCAATCCGTTGCTCCTTTGTTCTTTCCGATGACTGATGAAACGGCCTGTCGGAGATGCAAAGAGCGCAGCTCGCCAGAATTGCTTGGCTGCGACTGGCCGGGCGGTTAGCCGTTTGCGGAGCAAAACGTACTGATATTCAGGGCTGGGCTTTTTCTCTACGCTCGGGGTGGTCGGGTTTCTGTACGCGCCATCCCCCGTTCGGCATGATCGCCGAAGCGGAAACTATCGTGTGTATTCGGCAAACCGTTGAAACCGGATGAGCGATTCGCCTAGCGCTGGAGCCTTTGGAGAATGGCCGGTTCATCTCCGCCCAGGATTTTGACAGAAACCCGCGTTGCGCCTTCGGGAGGAGAGGACGGGCGCGCCCCTCACCCTACGATTTCCTATCATCATGCGCTGACCAAGGTCCCCGAAGATCCCCACTCGAACCATGAGTCACCGTCGTTCGCAAGCGCAAAGCACGGATCTACGGTGTTGAAATTTTTGACCGCCCGATTCAATGGAGCAATGTTTTGCCAAATTGGGCAAGTATTTGTTCATCGACGAAACGCATGGAATGTGTCTGGGCAGCCTCCGCCACTCTGGAATCGAATTGGTCAACTTACAAGTTGCGATCTCGCCGGAGGGTCTTATTTTTGGCGTTTTGAATTCGTAAACCATGACTTTGGTTTTTTGGGGGCCACGGGACATCGGGGTAGAATTTCACTTCGCCAAGTCCTCGATCACGAATCGCCAGCGTATCCCAGAAAGCGGGACTGGGCTTTGATGGGCATCGGTTTCTATGCACCGCGAAGTGACCATTGTCGAGCAGCTCGAACAGCCTAGGAGAAAGGAAATGGGCACTCAAGACCAGGCTGCCCGCTGGCCGCGTATCCTGCTGCTGCTCTTGGGGTTGGTGTTGCCCCAGACGTTGCTTTATGCCCCCTCGCTAGCGGGGCGCAAGGTTCTGTTGCCCCTGGACATTTTTGCGCAAGGGGTCTATCTCCCGATGCCAGCGAATGTCGCAGCGCAATTTCCTGATAACTTCATTTTGTCCGACGAGGTGCTATTAGGTACACCGAGCGCGGAGTATGCGGCGAAGCAGGTGCGTGCTGGACGCATACCATTGTGGAATCCACAAAATTTCGCAGGAGTTCCCTTTGCCTCATTCCCGAAGTATTCGCCGTTTTTTCTAATCTTCTGCTGCTGGCCATCACCGATCACCCTGGCATACCTCCACTTGATGAAGTCCGTGATAGCAGGCATGGGTGCATACCTGTTTTTCAGGCGCGCGCTAGGTGCTGGTTTCTGGGCCTCGGCGGTTGGGGCATGGTGTTATCCACTAACGGGTTTCTTCGTGCAATGGCAGGGGTATGGACTAACCCAGGTGGTCGCCTGGCTGCCGTGGGTCTTGCTGGCGGTGAACCTGGCGATCCGCGAGCCAAAAAGGTATGGCGCAGTCCTACTGACGACCTTTACGGCACTGACAGTGTTGACTGGCCAACTCGATGTGGCGGGACTGGTGTTGCTGACCTCGGGGCTGTACGCCGTGGCATGCCTGGTCGAAGTCCACGGATGGCGGACGTGGAGTCGGCCCGCATTCACGGCGGTGGCCAGATTGGCTTTGGGCTGGGGATTAGGGCTCTTGATCGCTACGGCGTACGTGGTGCCACTCGTCGAGTACTGGCGCACGGGGGAACGCTTTGCTCGGCGTGCAGGGGGTGAGGAAGAGCGGCCGCCCGTAGGAATTAAGGCGCTGCCCCAAATCGTGTTACCCAACGTATATGGCGCGACGAAAAAGGGATCGGTGAGGATTGTTGAGGGCAACCAACTGGAGAGTTCGGCGGCGGGCTATGCGGGCCTGCTGGCCACATTACTGGTCGCACCGCTGGCCTTCTCGAACCCCGAGCTGAGGCCGCGGAGCTTCTGGTGGTTGGGATTGCTGGTGCTGTCCCTCGGATGGGTTCTGGACATTCCTGGCTTGGTACACCTGATGCGGCTGCCAGTCCTCAACATGTTTTCCTGGAACCGGTGGATGCTGCTGACCGGGTTTGCGCTGACCGTGCTGGCTGTGACCGGCCTCGATGTACTGATGCAGGGAAGGGTGGGGCGGCGACCATGGTTTGTGATCCCGGCGCTGCTAGCGGCTGGGGTTTGCGCCTGGTGTCTATACCGCATGGGCCACATGCCTCCAGCCCTAGTGAATTTTGCTCAAAAGGCGTACCAGGCGCCGGCGAATGCAACCCTTTGGGGAATTCCCGCCCGCCAAGCCGTCGCGATGGTCGAGAGTTACTTCCGTTTCTACTATGGCGTCGGAGCAGCTTTCGGGGCAACGGCCGTGGCGGCTTGGGCGGTGCTGAGCTGGGGACCACCAAGTCGCGGCTGGATGAGTGCAGCCGCGGGCAGCTTGATGATAGCGGAGTTGCTGATATACGCCTACAACGTGAATCCCCAATGCGATCCGGCACTGTATTACCCGCCCCTGCCAGCGTTCGCGGAGTTGAAGCAGCGCCCACCGGGTCGAACTTTATGCATCTCGTGTCTGCCGCCAGATTTGAACTTGATGGTGGGATTGCCAGATATTCGTGGCTATGATGCGGTGGATCCCAAGCGACTGCTCGATGTGCTGGAGTTCGCACGCGCACCGAGGACATCTTCCCCTGTTTATGCCCGCACACAATGGTTCATTCCGTGGGGCGCCTTGACCCATGACGGTGGGCTGCGGGTTTCACCGGTGTTGGACATGTTGAATGTGCGCTACCTAATTTGGACTGGCGATGCCTTGAACCGCGCGAGGACGATCATCCGCCACGATGGATACGTGGTAGCGGAGAACGAGCACGCATTGCCGCGAGCCTTCGTCCCGCAGACAATCCAAATGGCGAAGGACGAGCAGGAGTTGATGGATCAGCTGCGACAAGCGACCTTCGATGCAGCGCGGATCTCCTATGTGACGGAACCTGTGCAGTTGCCCGGCGAGTGCCGCGGGACGGCCAGGATAGTAGGGGAATCACCGGAGCGTGTGGTGCTCGACGCGCGGATGGATACGGCTGGGATGGTGGTGCTAGCGGATTCGTGGTACCAAGGCTGGCGCGCGAATGTCGACGCGCAGGTGACACCAATTCTTGTAGTGAATCACGCGATACGTGGAGTGGTCGTACCGGCAGGAGAACACCGGGTAGTATTCCAATATGCGCCGGCTAGCATCCGGCTCGGCTGGATAATCTCGGGTGCGGCGATTGTAGGGGAACTAGGGTGGCTGGGGTGCATCATCATGTGGAGGCGAAAGGAGTGCAGAATAACCCCGCCGGTCGAGACGTGCTATGAAAACGATCGTGACTAGGAGCAAGGGTGGGTGGGGGCGAGCGTCAAGACAATGTACTCGGGCCAAAGGGAGCGCCCATTAGAGCCGCACAGAAAGACAGGAAAGAGGAGGGCGGAAATCGACTGTCCTCATGGGCATCCTGCCTCTTGGCTGGGTGCTGAGCGATGTAAAAAGTAAACAACTGTTGGCGGTCGAGGTGTCGGTATCACAGTCAACCTAAGGGACCACGCAGGCATAACTCTACCGTTGAGGCTTGATGGTGTAATTCCACTCCGGCAAAGTTTGGTTGCAGGCGGAGGGAAGCAATTTGCTCCGGTGTAGGTTTGAGACCATGGCGATCATGCCGGCGGTCAAGACAAGCAGTGACACGAAGCCCGGTTTGGGTTTGAGTGTGGTGCGGGCATAATTGAGGATCGTGAGCTACAGTTATGGCCAGGGCGAAGGACTTGGCCAGCTGCCACCGAACTTCCGTTTTCCAGGCGTACCAGCGACAACGTTTGCCACCCCTACGCGATGGAATGAGCGGCAAAGGCGGGGTGTCATGGGATATGCCGACCACCAGCGCGCCACGCGGGGGTTACTCCCAGGTGCTGTCACAAGGTGACTACGCTCATGGTTCTGACGCAATCTCCTGCGCTCTCAATCGTCGCTACGTCCACCGGCTTTGGTCACGCCGGAAAGAGCCATTCTGGCCTCCCTTCCGGTTGATTCGAGACTTCGTGACTTCATGATCATGGAAGCGAAGATCGTGACATAAGTAATGCGGACAGTCCTTTCTCCTCCGGCTAGAATGCTACAAGGCGACATGTCCGCATCTCACCTACCTGCGCGGCTGAAAAGCTCGAAGGCTTCGGCTTTGGTCCCCTGGATTTCGGCGAAAGTCCTTGACAGTATTTCGGTTAAGCAAATGCTGCTTCAGGATGAGACTTACCTAGCTAGTGTGGCTGAGGTCGGATTGGTCATGAGCGGATCGCTGAGCCGGGGTGGCCGAATCTTTTTCTGTGGTAACGGTGGAAGTGCCGCCGACGCACAACATCTGGCCGCTGAGTTGACGGGTCGATTTCTGAAGGAGCGCCCAAGCATGGCTGGTCTCGCGCTGACCGCCAATACCTCGACCGTGACCGCCATCGCCAATGACTATTCTTACGAGGAGGTCTTCTCGCGGCAGCTCGAGGGGCTCGCTCGGGCAGGAGATGTGCTGTTGGGCATCAGCACAAGCGGCAATTCGGAAAACGTAGTACGGGCCATCGAGGCCGCGCGACGTATGACGGTGTCCGCGGTCGCGCTCACGGGTCGAAGTGGCGGTAGACTCGCCACCGCTGCCGAACACTGCATCCGCATCCCCTCTGACGAAATACCGCGTATCCAAGAAGCTCACATCCTCACCGAACACATTCTCGTGGAAATTGTCGAGGCGGAACTTTTCGGAGGCTAGAGGGTGCCAGAAAGCCTTCAGCAGGCCAGCCTTGTCAGACGACTCATACGGCACCTATCGCCGGTCCAATTTGGTCGCTACATTCTTGTCGGCATCTGGAACACCGTGTTCGGATATACGACCTACGCGGCCCTCACCTTCCTGCTCACGCCTCACCTACCATACGCCTACATTTTTGCGACTGTGTTGGCCAGCTTCTTGAATATCACAGTTGCCTTCCTGGGGTATAAGTGGGTCATCTTTAAAACCAAGGGGAACTACCTGCGAGAGTGGGTTCGCTGTGTGCTTGTCTACAGCGGGGGAATTGTGACGGGGATACTTCTGTTGCCTCCCTTAGTCTATGCAGTGCGCCACTCGACGAGATTCGACACCGCCGCGCCCTACATCGCTGGAGCAGTTCTTATGGGTTTGAATCTTGTGATAGGGTTTGTGGGACACAAAACGTTCTCCTTCCAATCGCCACAAGCCCGTTAGACCGGTTGCGATTCTCTGCCCAGGGGCGATTGCGCCATGGGTCGCCCCGCGGGGTGCTGAAAATTGAGACGCTCCTGTTCAACGACTAAGGGCCGCCGCTGGACCAGAGTGTGGATTTGTCCGATGTACTCGCCGATAATTCCTACCGAGACTAATTGCAGCGACCCCATCAAAAACATCCCAATCACGAGCGGTGCAATGCCAACCGAGAAGTTACGCCAGAAGAGTAACTTATAGAGCAAATAGGCGAATCCTGCAAAAACCGAGATCGCAGCTCCAACGAAGCCACTCAGCGTTACCATGCGCAACGGCACCTTGGACAGATTGGTGATCCCCAGCATGGCCATGTCGTATAGCGAATAGAAATTGTTCTTTGTAACGCCTCGGCTCCGCCGTGGCTGGTGGAAAGCAATCTCTGCATGAGGCAACCCGATCTCTGCGATTATGCCCCGAAAATAGGGATATGGGTCGTTGAACTGTTTGATCAGCTCGACGACGCTGCGGTCATACAAGCCGAACCCGGTAAAGTTCTCGTAGGTTTCAATCCCTGACAACCGGTTCACCATCTTGTAGTAAATCTTGCGTATCCCGAACATCAAACTGTTTTCCCCGGACGACTGCTTGACCGTAATCACGATCGGAAAGCCCTCTTCCCACTGTCGAACCAGATCAACGATCATTTCCGGAGGATCCTGCAGATCGGCGACGATTCCGATCACTGCGTCTCCCGACGCTTGCTGAAGCGCATGCATCGGAGAACGTATATGGCCGAAGTTGCGCGCATTTCGAATGACCTTTACGTTGGTGTCCAAGGACGCGATGAGCTTGAGGATTGCGAACGTGCCGTCCGTCGAAGCATTGTCAATGAAGAGATGTTCGTAGTTGTAAATTGCGAGCGAACTCATGACAGCGCGGACTCGATCGTAAACCTCGCGGACGTTTTCTTCTTCATTGAAGCATGGGGTGACGATGGAGATGGTCTTCTTCATATTACCTTCGTGTAGAATTCCCCCCGACTTGCTAAGGACGGCATAGCCCACCAGTTCCCGACGGTCCTCGACGGCGAAGGAAAATATCGTAGTCGTCGCGATCGAACAAACTTGCTGCGGAATTCCCAAACTCCGAGGTCGCCCACAAAACGAGTGCCGTAATCTGAAACTTTCATCAGCTCTCAAGTTGCGGCTAATGCGACGATTCCCGGTGCTGAGCAGCCAGCAGGTGATTCACCAACTCGCGGACTGCGCCATTCCCACCCGAAGCTTTGGTGACAAAGTCACACTTGGCGAGTACCGCCGGTTGTGCGTTGGCGGGAGCGGCGGAAAATCCGACGATCTCCAGAGCCGAAATGTCATTCACGTCGTCGCCCATGAAGCATGCTTCCTTAAGACCAAGGCCGTGTCGGTGGACGAATTCGGTTAAGGCAGCCGCCTTCTGCTGGCAATTCAGAACGACATCCCTAATGTCCATCTTTGCCGCTAGACGACTCACTACAGGACCATCTTCCCCAGAAATCAAGGCCAGCACGAATCCGGCCTTGCGCGCCAGCGAGAGACCCATAATGTCGGCAAAACAAAACCGCTTCCACTCTTCGCCATTCGGCCCCCACCACACGCCGCCGTCGGTGAGTACGCCATCCACATCCATCGCGATGGCCCTGATCTTAGGCATGCGCTGCCCGCACCCGCCGCAATTTGTCGATGACCGGCTGTTCGCGCTCGAGCACGCGCTTGATTCCATCCCCCATGGACTTCTCGATCAAACGAATGTCGCGAACCAAACGGGTGATTCCGTTGGGCTCAAGTGAGGCAGCGTGATCCGAACCCCACATCGAGCGGTCCAGGGTGATATGCCGCTCGATGACACAGGCGCCCATCACTCTCGCCGCCACGCTCGAAGGCAAGCCGGTTTCGTGGCCGGAATAGCCGACCGGCAGTCGGTAGCGCTCCATCAACGTATGGATGACACGCAGGTTCAGTTCTTCGTAGTACGCGGGATAGGTGCTGCAGGCTTGCATCAGGACCAGGTCCTTCCTGCCCAGAACTTCGATCGCGTGGTCGATCTGCTCAATCGTGCTCATCCCAGTTGACAGCAGAATCGGTTTTCCAACGGCTCGGGTATGGCGTAACAAATTGTCATCCGTGAGGCAGGCCGAGGCGATTTTGAAACAGGGCACATCAAATTGCCTGATGAAATCCACCGACCCTTCGTCCCAGCAGGAGGCGAACCAGTCAATCGTCACTTCTTTGCAGTAACGATCAATTTCCCTATACTCTTCGAGGTCCAGCTCAAGCCCCCGTTTGAGATCGCCATTGGTCGGTCCGAAAGGATTTTCGCGTGGTTTGGCCAACTCCGCGGCTGAATAGACCACATCAATCGTCCGCTTCTGAAACTTGACAGCGCTGCAACCAGCGCCCACCGCTACGTTGATCAATTGCTTGGCAAGACCAACGTCTCCGTTGTGGTTAATTCCGATTTCAGCGATGATGTAGCAAGGCTGTCCGGCTCCGACCCCTTTTGTGCCCAGTCGGACGGGTGGGTTGTTGGCTGGGGATCCGCTGCTATTCTCCACATTCATCGCGATCTCCTTCCCTCACGGCGGTAGGGCTTATCTCCATGGTACTGTCCTGATTCCTGGATCAAATTGCCCACCGGTTCAGTCCCATCCTGGAATCGGGACATGTCCTCTGGATGGAAAAAACCACGTGGCCATGGGGTGACGGCTGGGCTCTCGGCGAGGCTTCGAATTTGCTCCCCACCCAGGCGTCGTGAACACCCATCGCGCTCGGGGGAGATGGCAAAGGCCGGCTCCTGCTGATGGCAGAGGTACGGGAGGCCGGGCTCGTCTACGATGCAAGCGGCCAGGCTCGCCCCCATAACCGAGTATCTTTGCGGCCATCGGCAGCGCCACCCACCAGACCGCCGGGGTGAAGTGGGGCGACCAATCGAGCGGCGCGAGGGCTGGGCTCTGTCGTGGGGGGACCACTGGCGGTCAAAACGGCCGCAGTCTTGCCGGGTCGCGGACGCCACGGCACCAGGGAACCCGCGACCGCTGAGGATGTCGTATGCCGCTGCCAGAAGATCGTCATCCGCGACAACCAATTCTTGGTGATGACACGGGACCACCTCATTGCCGCCGGAGACGAAGCAAGCGTGCTGAGGCCGGGCTCCCCAAGTGGCAGCGCTATGCATGAGTTCCTCGTGGGGCGGCGAGCTGACCGGAACTCTGGTGCTCGGCGAACCAGAGATAGGTGCGTCGGATGGCTTCTTCTAAAGGAACCTCGGCATGGAGTGCGAGTTCCGAACGCGCGCGTGACGTCAATGGCACGTAGCGGTGAACCGGGGCCCCGGCCGCCGGTGACAAAGCGATCCTGACGTCGACCTTCTGCCATGCTGTCGCCAAGGCGACCTGGTTGGCGAGGGCAGCGATGTTCACGGCGTCTTCAGAACCAACGTTGTAGGCGCGCCGACACTGCCCCTTGAACAGGATGGTCCAGAGCCAAACTGCCAGATCCGACGCGTACAGATAGGAACGAAACGGAGAGCCGTCGCCGTGGACCTGAATTGGGCCACCCCGGAGTCTGTCCCCGATGAAGTTGCCGATGGCGAAATGCGCGTACAAACGCATGTAAGGCCCGACAAACGCAAAACAGCGGGCCACGGTGGTCTCGAGGCACGGGGTAGCCAGAAGAGCACAGAGTAATTCTGCGGCGCGTTTACCTTCGGCGTAGGCCGACGCCGGTGCCAGGGGATCGGGGCCGCCGGAGAACGACTCGGGCAGGTGCGTGAGTTGCGGCGGTTGGGTCCCGTAGACCGCACCGGAACTGACGAAGAGAAACCTGGCGGCGGAACTGGCAATCGAAAACTCGAGAGCGCGGCGCGTGCCTTCGACAATCGTGTCGAACATGACGGTGGGCTCTTCCTTGTTCAGCCGGGCGTTCGCGTCGGTGGCGGCGTGAATGACATGCGAGAAGTGGCCTTGGGGAAAATCGCCATGCCGAACATCGGCGGCGTGGAGTGTAACTGCGGAGTCCCCCGCCAGGTGAGGCGCCGTCTGCGCAAGCTTTTCGGGATGTCTCGACAAAGCTACCGCGTGAGCATCAAGATGGAGGCGACGATTTGCCCAAACGAAGCTCTCGAGCAGCCAGCATCCAAAAAACCCTGTGGCGCCCGTAATCAGGATGCGCTCACGGCGCAGGTCCCGCCAGAGCGACTCCGTGCGCGCCAGAATGTTCTCGAGATCGCCCGTTAGTCGATTGGGAACGATGGTCTAGGCTCCTTGGGCTGCCGCTTTCCGGACTTGGCGGAACGTTTCCGCGATGTAATCGATCATCGGTTCAGTGATCCCGGGGTAGAGCCCGATCCAGAAGACGTTGTTCATGACGAAGTCAGTGTTGGGTAAGTCGCCGACTACGCGCCGGGGCACGTTGCGGTAGGCGGGCTGTCGAAGCAGATTGCCGCCGAAAAGAAGACGCGTCGCGATTCGCTGCGACTCCAGAAAGACGACGAGCTGATTGCGAGTGAGAGGAGCATCCTTGCGCACCGCCAGAGGGAACCCGAACCAACTGGGCTCAGATTGCGGAGTCGCTTCCGGCAGAAGAAAGATGTCCTCGAGATCCTTGAGCGCAGCGTACATCCTAGCGAAGTTCTCGCGGCGGGCTCGAATGAATGCCGGCAGCTTCTTCAGTTGTGCGACCCCGACAGCTGCCTGCATGTCGGTGACCTTCAGGTTGTAGCCGATATGGCTGTAAATGTATTTGTGGTCGTATCCGACGGGGAGATCACCGAGCGTCCATTCAAAACGGCGGCCACAGGTGTTCGACTTGCCGGGGTCGCACCAGCAGTCGCGCCCCCAGTCGCGAAACGACGCGACCAACTTTTTCAGCGCCGGGGATTGCGTCAATACGCATCCGCCTTCGCCCATGGTGATATGGTGCGCCGGATAAAAGCTGGTGGTAGCCAGGTGGCCGAAGGTTCCTACCAAGCGGCCTTGGTAGGTAGACCCTACCGCATCACAACAGTCCTCGATTACCCAGAGATTATGGTGGTTGGCAAAGGAGATGACCGCGTCGAGGTCGAACGGGTTGCCGAGAGTGTGCGCCAGCATGATCGCCTTGGTTCGATCTGACACCGCGGCTTCAAGTTGGTCGACGTCCACATTGTAAGTGGGCAGCTCGATATCGACGAAAACCGGCACCAGTCCGTTCTGCAGGATGGGATTGACCGTGGTTGGAAAGCCGGCGGCCACAGTGATCACTTCGTCGCCCGCGCGCAGCCTGCGATCACCCAGCGAGGGCGAAGTCAGGCAAGATAGGGCAACCAGGTTGGCTGAGGACCCGGAATTGACGAGCGACGCACAGCGCACACCCATGAAAGCGGCAAAATCACCCTCAAACTGAGCTGCGAAGCGTCCCGCGGTGAGCCAGGCGTCGAGCGAGGCTCCGACCAAATGCTCGAGCTCGGAGGCATCGAACACTTTGCCGGATACCGGCACCGTACTCTGACCGGGGATGAAGGGGCGCGGGGCAAGCGCGACCTCGTAGTACTGCCTGACCAGCAAGGAGATCTCATCGCGGAGTTGGGTAGCGGTCTTGCTCATGACGCTTATCTCCCACCCGCCTGGGTCCTTGCGGCTGGAGTTCCCAGAAACTCACGGTACCAAGCAATGGTGCGGTCGAGCCCGGTGTCGAGGGTGAATTGCGGGCGCCAGTTGAGCACGGAGCGAGCCCGCTCGGCGCTCAGGAACTGGTGACGGATCTCGTAGCTCGCCTGATTCAAAATGGTTGGGCGAAGCAATGAGTTCATTTTCCGCAGGATCAGGTCCACCATCTCGAGAACACTAATCTGGCTTTCGTTCGAGAAGTTGAAGGCCTGGCCGCGCAGAGTTGGGTCGGAGGCGAGGCGCTCGGCGAGCAGCATGTACGCCAACGCCGCATCTTCGATGTAGAAGTAGTCGCGAACGAATTTCCCGTCGGAACGTACGACCGGCGGCTCGCTGCGCAGCAGGGAGCGAATCGTGCCCGGCACCACGCGGCTCCAGTTCAGGTCGCCGCCGCCGTAAAAGTTTGCGCAGCGGGTAATCGCGACCGGTAGCTGGTAGGTCGTTGCATACGTCTGCGCCAGCAGGTCGGCGCAGGATTTGCTCACGTCGTAGGGATGGCAGCCCGCGAGGGGCATGGTCTCAACATAGGGAAGGTGTTCCTGGTCGCCGTACGCCTTGTCGGATGAGGCCACGACGATCGACGCAACCTTGGGGGAGCGGCGGCAGGCTTCCAGCAGATTCCAGGTACCGCCAATGTTGGTCGAGAAGGTAGAAATCGGGTTGCGGTTCGCGATGCCCACGATCGTCTGCGCAGCGAGATGGAATACGATTTCGACCTCGTATTCGCCGAGCACGCGCTCGATGAGGTCGCGATCATTGATGTCGGCGCGAACGACGTTGACCTGCTCGATGCGGCGGCTGCGCACCAGTTCACTCTGTGGCACCCAATCGCGCACCAGGCAGACAATGTTTGCATCAGCATCGAGGAGCTGAGGAACCAGCCAACATCCCAGCAGTCCGGTGCCACCGGTCACCAAGACAGACCGATCGCGCCAAAAAGAGTTCACTCTTGCCACACTTTCCACGGCGTCTGCTCGCTCGCCCAGAGCTCGTTCAGGTACTGATATTCGCGATAGGTATCCATGGCGTAGAAGAAACCGTCATGCTGGTAGGCCACGAGTTGACCTTCGCGGGCCAAGCGTTCCATCGGCTGGCGTTCGAGAATGCACTCCGGGCCACTGAGGTAGTCGAAGATGCGGCGGTTGAACACAAAGAAGCCGGCACTGATGCGGCCATTGGTTTGGGGCTTTTCCATGAAGCGTTGTACCTGGCCTTGCGCGTCCGCCTCGACCACGCCGAAACGCGAGATCGGGGGAACGGATGTGACGGTCGCGACTTTCCCGTGGCTGCGGTGGAATTGAACCAGGTTCCGGACGTTGACGTCGCTCAGGCCGTCGCCATAGGTCAGCAGAAAGGTCTCGTCCTGGGTGAGATAGCGTGCCACTCGTTGCAAGCGACCGCCGGTCATGGTGTCGAGGCCGGTGTCGGCCAGCGTCACCGTGAAATGCTGTTCCTGGTGCGCGCCCATGAATTCAAGGTGCGATTCTCGGCCCAGGCAGATCCTGAAGTCATTGTTCATGGCTTCATAGTTCAGGAAGTACTCCTTGATCATGTTGCCCCGGTAGCCGAGGCAGAGAATGAACTCGCGCATGCCGTGGTGAGCATAGATTTTCATGATGTGCCAAAGGATCGGACGTCCTCCGATCTCGACCATCGGCTTGGGACGGAATTCGGTCTCTTCCCGCAGGCGTGTACCCAGTCCGCCGCAGAGAACGACTACCTTCATATCTGGGTTCCTTCGACGGGCGCAGCGATGCTTCGCTCTCGGCGCCTGGCTTCGGAGCAATCGGCTGAACTCGGCTTGCAGTTCAGTTATTACATATGGCGGTGATAAAGGCAGGATTACGAAAGTCATCTGCAGGGTGAAATCGACCGCCGGAAGGCTCTTTTGCTATTGGACTTGGAACGGCCATGCCCGTCGCATCCGAGGTGTCAGGCGCGCGATCTCTGCGCCCGCCGGTCCGCGTTGGCGGGTTGAGGCTTCTAATTGGAAGGTGCCATCGGGTTCGAGAACGGCGCTGAGGCAGCAAGCCTGAGCCTGGCGTTTTGACCTTCGTAATGTTTGCATCCAGCGCTAGAGCTTGCTGGCCCGCGTTTTCCTGATACTCTGAAGTAAGAACGACCTGCCGGTCCTTGGTTATGGCCGCCATCGAAATTGTCGGTCTGGAAAAGACTTATCACGTGGGGTTCTGGCGCAAGAGGCCGAAGTGCGCTCTGCGTCCTTTGGATTTGAACGTGGAAGCGGGGGAAATTTTTGGCTTGCTTGGTCCTAACGGAGCCGGCAAGACGACCACTCTCAAGTTATTGATGGGCCTTGTGTTCCCGACCGCCGGTTCGGCCCGGATTTTGGGGGTGGAAATCAACCATCCCGGGATGAAGGCGCAGATTGGGTTTCTCCCTGAGCAACCCTATTTCTACGATCATCTAACCGCGTGCGAACTTCTCGATTATTACGCTCTGCTCTCCGGCGTGGGCGCAAAGGAACGCCGCCGCAAGATCGACGAGGTCCTCGCCCGAGTGGGGCTACGGGACGCGAGCGGTCTCCAGTTGCGAAAATTCTCCAAGGGCATGTTGCAGCGCGTTGGCATTGCGCAAGCGATTGTGCACGATCCGCGCGTCCTGTTCTTCGACGAGCCCATGTCGGGCCTCGATCCGATCGGCCGCCGCGAAGTTCGCGATCTCATGGAGGAACTGAAGCAGCAGGGCAAGACCGTGTTCTTCTCGACGCATATCTTATCCGACGCTGAAACCCTCTGCGACCGGGTTGCGATTCTTCATTTGGGCGAACTGCGCGGGGTAGGGGCGGTGGCGGATCTGACCTCGAGCGTGGAGGGCAAGGTAGAAATCATCTGGCACGGTAGCTCGATCCCGGCTTCCCTCAAGCCCTTGACCTCGGAATGTCACCTGACCGGAGACACGGTCCGTGCCATCGTTCGCGAGGCGAACCAGGATGCTGCCATCGATGCGTTGCGCGAGCAGGGAGTGCGCATTCTCTCGCTAACTCCGGTTCGAACCTCGCTCGAAGAATACTTCGTGCGCAAGCTGAAACTGTCTGAGACGGCGGCAGGAGTGGGGTTGTGAGGACTCGCATCGCTTGCATTGCTTCGAACACGTTCCGGGAGGCGGTTCGCGATCGCGTACTGTACAACCTGATTGCCTTTGCCTTGCTCATGTCGGGAGCGGCGGTCCTGGTCGGCCAGATCTCCATTGGGATCGAGCGGCTGGTGGTCGTCAACCTGGGCCTTAGTGCAATCTCCCTGTTTGGCATCGTCATTGCCATCTTTATTGGAATCGGCCTGGTCTCGAAGGAGATCGAAAAACGTACCCTGTACACGGTGCTGTCGCGTCCGGTCGGGCGTTGGGAATTCATCGTGGGCAAGTTTTTCGGTCTGGCCGGGACGCTGGTGGTGAATACGGGGTTGATGGCCATCGGTGTCTTTGCGGCTTTGCTCTACGTATCCCGTGCCTTGGAACCGGCAGAGGTTTGGATTCTGGTGGGCTTGTACTTCATCATCTTGCAGTTCCTGATGATCACCGCCATCGCGCTGTTTTTTTCCTCGTTCTCCTCTCCGTTGTTGTCGGCCGTCTTTGCTTTTTCCTCATTTGTGATCGGAAGCTTCGCGGAAGACCTGCACGGCTTCGCCGATACGGCGCAAGGCGCATCGCGCTGGCTGGCAACGGCTGCAGCCTACCTGGTTCCCAATTTCTCCTCCCTGAACGTGATCACCTCGGTGGCACACCAGCAACCTGTCACGCGGCAATTGATTGTTTCCAACAGTCTGTATGCATTGGTGTATACAGGCATGGTGCTCTGCGGGGCCGTGCTGATCTTCGAGCGACGGAACCTGAAATGAAAGCTTCCGGGCGCATCACCCTGACCGCTTGGGTTCTGTTGGTCCTATGCCTGCTCACCTCGACCTTGGCCTTGCATAACCTGAACCAGATCCGCAGCCGAGCCAGGTTCGACGACGTTCTTTACGTCGCTTCTCCAAAGATTCTCCAGAGGCTGAGCCTGGGGTATGGCGGTGTGCTGGCCGATGTGTACTGGACTCGGGCAGTGCAATACTTCGGCACCAAGCACTATCGAGCCTCGCGGCAGTATGAGCTGCTCGGCCCGCTCCTCGAGATTACGACTGCGCTTGATCCTCATCTGACTGTAGCCTACGAGTTTGGCGCCAATTTTCTGGCGTCGGCACCGCCGGCGGGCGCAGGCATGCCGGAACGAGCCATTCGCTTGGCAGAATATGGCATCCGTAATAACCCGGGCGAGTGGAAGCTCTATTACAACCTTGGATTCATCTACTACATGGAGCTCAAGGATTTCTCGCGAGCTGCCGATGCCTTCATGCGCGGCTCGCAGGTGCCGGGCGCGCATCCCTTTCTGAAAACGATGGCAGCCCAGATGGCGGAGCATGCCGGTGAATTGGGCATGGCGCGAATGCTGTGGATTACAAACTATCAGAGCACGGTAGACCGTGACATCCGGGCGAACGCGGTCTCTCATTTGCGCGCCCTGCAGGTCGACGAGGACGTCATCAATCTGGAAAAGCTGGTTTCCACCTACCGGGAAAGAACCGGCCACTGGCCCGCCAGTTTCACCGAACTTGCGTCGGCCGGGATGTTGCGCGCGCTGCCCATCGATCCACTCGGCGAACCTTACAAACTGGCGCCCGAGGGGCGAGTGGAGGTTCGCGAGCCCGACAAGTTCCCCTTCATTGAGAAGGGCATGCCGAGCGGATATACCCCACCGCCTCCAAAATTCTTGCCTTCCGACCGAGACGCCGCTCAGTCTTGTTGCTAGCCACAAAACTGCCGCGCAGCCGGGAGGAGCAAAGAACCCTGATCTGGCATGCATCCGATCGCCAGGATCAGAGTCCGGAATTCCTCATCCCCTGGGCGCAGGTGCTTGAACTCTCGGCTAAGCCATCCTCTTCGCATGTTCTTGCAGCTCGTCAATAAACTGTTGCAGGCGGTAAACTCGCACATGAACAAAACCATCCACCTGCCTGTTTCCCGAATTCGGCCAGTGAGCCATACCTAGAGGAATGCCGCTGACGCTTTCCAGGCGAGCCACGTACGAGCTGTCGAAGATTTCTTCGACCGATCCGGCCACCTCCTGCGCCCAAGCCTCTACCTCTCCCTGCGGAACCAGGCCTCTTTCACTTCGGCATCGACGAATAAATTCCTGTCCCCGATCCGTCAACCGTGTCAGGAGCGCAATATGGCCTTTCACCTCCTCTTGCGAGGTTCGGTGTTGCAGTTTTTCCCTTAGTTCCTGATCAAGTTTCCAGGGGGTGCGAACCAGATGAATCGCCAGGTAGATGCCGATTAAAACCAGATAAGGCCGGAGAAACGTTGCCTGCACAGCCCATCCCGCGTCCTTCGCGGGAACCAGCCTATTTCGTATTTGCAAGAGAAGGATCAGCAGAGCGAGCATGAAACCCACCATTTGCTCCCTGCCGAGAGACCCCAATTCCTTTCCCCAGTGAGCCAAGAACTCTTTGTAATACCGGAAAAAATCAGCCATTGCGTTTCCTTCACGAGCGCAAAGCGGAAGCAACGAAACTCGCTTTTGAGCTCACCTTCCTAGCATGCGGCAGTGCCCTTCAAGCCAATTCCCGGGATCGATTGGATCGGAGCTTGTCTTGCGAACATACCACCGGTTGCCTCCGTCCCGCTTCCGACCCGCCTCCGGCCACTCCCAGCCAAGTATCTCCTTTGCCATCAGGGGGGTTCCATTTGCCGCATTGTATGTGTCGCTCTCCGCGCTTTGTCAATCGTCATTTTTTGTGCCCGCC
>Ga0187783_10000600_pt1 | contig 26249 bp, 15 predicted proteins | sample 1015_SJ02_MP02_2_FD_132471 | JGI IMG/M metagenome (GOLD analysis project Ga0187783, IMG submission 132471) | Tropical peat soil microbial communities from peatlands in Department of Meta, Colombia - 1015_SJ02_MP02_20_MG | ecosystem: Environmental > Terrestrial > Soil > Wetlands > Peat | place...
CCCCCGCGACCGCCGCCTCCACCACCCCCGCCTGGGCCGCCGGACGCGGCACCCGCCCCCGCCGACTCTCTTCCAAAGCCGAAGGTCTTACTCACTCTGATGTTCGCCGTAACCAAGGTGGGGCCGGTGCCGTAGTTGACGGCGAGCTGCTGCCTGACAGTCGGTGTGACATAAAACGTGCCGAGAGGAGTGCAGACGACATTGGCGCTCTCCGAGATTGGTGTGGTACAGGTGCCGGGAGATACCAGGGCCGGCCTGGAGTTGTAAGTATCCGCGCCGAAAAGGTCTTCCCCCACGGTGAGGTTATAGGGAGAGCCTGAATTGACGACGATAAAGGGATTGAGGCGAATTGCGTGCGGCAAGGATATGGTCCCGCCCACGAGCGCGCGGTCCCGAACGTCGAAGGAAGCGCGCCCGTAATCCACCATGGGGTCGTAGGGATCCGACAGGAAATTCGGAGTGCTGGTGGACGCGCCCGAGGTGAACCCGCCCGTGACGCTCGACGCGCTATTGATCGAGCTAGGGGTTCCAAGATCACTATTCGCACCGTTCAGAACGTAGTAGCCGAAGAGCGAGAGTTTCGATCCCAGGCTGGCCCGGAAGTTTGCGATCAATTGATTCTGGCGAAAGATGCCTTGGGAATCGTATTGAAACACATTCGCATTCCCATAGAGGTTGGTGTTCGGGCGCACCCCGCTCGTGGGATCCGCCGGATTAAAGGTTCCGGGCAAGGGCGCGTTGATGTTCTTGATGAAAAGCTGACGGTTCCCGCGCGAATTGAGGTAGGTGAGCGCAAGCGTGGCATTCTTCGTAAGTTGTCGTTCGATGCCGACTGCGCTTTGCATGGTCGAAGGCGCCTGGAGATTGGGGGCTGTCTGGTAGTACGTATGGGAAACTGTGGAGGAGGAGATCAGGCTCGCAATCTCGCTCGGAGTGGGTGTCGAATAGTAGATCGGATTCCGCACCACGTACTCACTTTGTCCCTGACCGTTCGCGTTGAGACGCTCGGTTTGCAACAGAAGATCGAAGGTATAACGGTCATAGAAAATCCCGAAGCCGGCGCGCAGCACCGTCTTTGGAGTTCGTCCTTTTCCGAAGCCCCAGGAATACGAAATACGAGGAGCCCAATCGGCATGATCCGAAATGTCCCCCTGGGTTTCAAAGCGCAGGCCATAGCTCAGTTCCATGTTGTTGTAGATTCGCCAATCGTCTTCGGCATACAAGCCTGCATCGACCAGGGTGACATGAAACACCGCCGGCCCGCGGGCGATCGAAAATTGACTGGGGCCGCACGAAACCAACCCCGCCGGGCAAACGCTATCCACCAGCAACGTGTTGCGATAGTTGGTTAGCGAGGGAAAGGTATACATGCCGTTGAAACCGATCTGGGATTGATTCGAATCGGTGGTGGCTCGCAACCTCCCTCCAAATTTGATAAAGTGCCGGCCGTGGGCAATCGAGGTGTAGTTCTGTAGCTCATAATGGTTTTCGTAATCAAGCACAGTCCCCGTCGGGTTTCCTCCATTGGTGAATGCCCCCAACACCGAGAGTGTCACCTGTGGCGCCACGAACGGCGACTGATTGTTGCTATCGCGAATGTACTGGAACCGAGTCTCATTCACGATGTTGGCGTTAATGATCTGGGTGTCGCTGACTTGCAGGGTCTGCTCCGTATCCTCTAGGTTGTAGGCCTGCGAGGGATAAAGCGAGAACTGCCCGATGCCCTCGTTGGTTTCGCTGTTGCGCGTGAATTGATAGCGGACCATCAAGATATTGTTCGGAGTCAGCTGAAAGTCAACCCGAGGCGTGACATTGGTCCGTGTCGAAGGGTTGCCGATCGCCTGGCTGAAAGAAGTTGGGTTCAAAGCGGGGTCAAGCACGGTGGCATCGACGATATTGTTGCTACTGATATTGCGACGCTCGAAATTGAAGAAAAAGGACGAATTCTTGTTGATCGGGCCGCCGACATTTCCGCTGAAAAATAGGGAGTGATAAGGGGGCTGTTCGACTTCGACCGGGCTCCATAAGGCGTTGAAAGCGGAATCGTTGCCATTCACGAAGGCCTGGCCGTGGAACTGGGCGCTTCCCGGCTTGGTAAAGATCTCGATCCGTCCGTAGCCGAGCTTGTCATATTCGGCAGAAAACGGATTCTGATTGATGCGGATTTCACGAATCGAAGCCTTCGGCGGAATCTGCCCGCCGGTAAAGCCGTCGATGTAAATCTGGCCGCCATTCGGCCCCGCCGACGGTCCCGCCAACGCCTCGAGCTCGGACTGAAGTTCGTCGGGGTCGTCGGAGAGCGCATCGAGGTCCGCTCCCTTCAGAACGATCGCACTGGCATTGCTCTCCGAAGCAACGCTGATGGTGGTGCCCTCCTCTTGTACTTCCACCTTCTCTTGTTCGACTTTGATTTCGAGCTTGATATTGAGCTGCTGGATCTGCCCGGCGGCAACCGAGATGTCCTGGGCTTGGGAAGTTGCAAATCCCGGGGCAGAAGCGCTGAGGCTGTATGGTCCCGGAGTCAGACCCTTCAGTTCAAAAGCCCCCTGATCGGTCGTTTGCGTGCTGCTCACCACATTTCCGTTCGGGGCCTTCACCGAGACCGTGGCTCCGGGAATCACGGCGCCCGTCGGGTCGGTCACTTGCCCGCGCACCGTACCGGGTGCAGTTTGGGCAAGTACACTGCTGGCTGTAAAGATCAGAATCAGACCGATGAAGAAGCCAAAGTTTCTCATGCCCGCTCAAATGGATCGAGAGCTTCGTTTGCGCTTGCTTGCCCCTGCTGTTTCAACAGCGATGGAGTGGCGCCCTTTCGGGAACAGACGGTCCCCACTACGACTTGGGTAGCTTTACTATTGGATGATGATTTGCCATCAGTGCCGTATAGAGAATTATTGTAGAGCGTAAAGTTGTATAGCGACGTAAAGTTGTGTAACGGCATGGGATGGGATGAAACTTTGGTGACATTGCCGCACTCGGCCTGGGCAGGCCGGACACGAGCCCCCGGGAAGGTTCGTACTCGAGAATTGAATCGATATGTTCGACTCAGTCAGGGCGGTCGTGGTAATCCTTTGCCGTTTCGAGGTCCCGGGATGGTGCGCCTAGTTCTTCTTCTGCTCCTGCTGGGGGGAACTATGGCGGCACAGGGGCCGACCTTCCGCAGTGAGACCAACTTGGTCCTGGTGCCTACTCTGGTGAAAGGCAGTGATGGTAGGCCGATTTATGGACTTCGGGCCCAAGATTTTGTGGTCGAGGACGACGGTGTTGAGCAGGCGGCGCGGCTCGATGAGGAAGCCGAATCAGAGCCGGTCTCGCTCGTGATCGCAGTCCAGCGTGGACGCAGAGCGGCCTACGAATTCCCCAGGATTGAAGGGCTCGGCTCGATGCTCGATCCTCTGATGAGCGAGGGCTTAACCCGAGTTGCGATCGTCGAGTTCGACAGCCGGGTGGAACTCCAGCAGGACTTCACGAGCGATGGCCGTGAGATCGCGCGGGAGTTGAAGAATCTCCAGGCAGGCGACGGCGGCGCTGCCATCCTCGATGCGGTGTATTTTTCAGAGAAACTGTTAGACCAGGTGCCCAGCAATCGGCAGCGGGTGCTGTTGCTCGTCAGCGAGACGCGCGATCACGGCAGCGTTTGGGCCAGGAAGATAAACGAGGTGGTGGATCTGGTGGGAAGCAGCAATACCAGCATGTACGCGCTGGCGTTCTCGCCATCGCGGTCTAACCTCCTGGATACGATGCGCGGAGACAATCCGCAGGAGATGCACGAAGGTCCGGACCTAAAGGCGCCCATCGTGATGGGAGTTCAGGCGATGCGAAAAAATTCCCCCAAAGCCATGGCGGCGATGACCGGCGGGGAATACGAATCCTTTTCGACGCGCGACAGCTTCGAAAACCACATGCTGGACTTCACCAACCACCTCCACAGTCGCTATCTGCTGAGCTTCGTGCCCAAGGATCCGCATCCCGGCGTACACTCCATCCGGGTCAGATTGAAAAGGCCGGAAACCGGCAAAGTGCTGGCCCGAAGCAGTTACTGGGCGCTCGGCGGACAATAGTGGACTGGTGGCTCCGCGCGGAAACTTATTTTTTACCGAGAGCGCCTGGCTTGTTGTTTTTGGTGGGCAATCTGTTAAATCCGGCGCGTCGCGTTGCATTTTCGATTGTCGGGGAGCGCAATCGAAAGCGTGGCTTGACCACGGTTTTCATCGCTGACGAGCCGTGTCAGCAGGCGGTGGTTTTTTCGTTAACTGCTTGGCTGCGGGCAACTGCGTCCGGTCCCATCCCCCGCCTAGAGCTTCGATCAGGGAGACGGACGAGGTCATTTGTTCTACCTGGATCGTCACCAACGTTTGCTGGTCCGCCAGCAGCGTGGTTTGTGCCGTAACCACATTGACGTAGGGATCGATTCCGGTCTGGTAACGGACCATTTCCAAGGTGAGAAATTGCTGGGCGTGGCTGACCGCGGCCTGCTGCTTCTCGATTTGTTGGGAGTAAAGGCGCACGGCAGCCAGGTAATCCTCAACCTGCTCGAAAGCAACCAGCACCGCCTGACGGTAGGCTGCCAGATCGGCGTTGTAGGTGGCGGTATATTGTTGCAACTCAGCGCGATATAAACCGGCGTTGAATATCGTCTGCGAAATCGTGGGACCGATGGACCAGAAACGGCTTGGCCAGGTAAACCAATTCTTGGCCGTGGAGCTTTCGAAACCGCCGGCTGCAGAAAGCGTGATGGTGGGGAAAAACGCTCCGTAGCCGATACCGATGACAGCGTTCGCCTGGGCGAGCGTACGCTCCGCCGCAGCGATGTCAGGACGCCGCTCGAGCAGTTCCGAAGGCATGCCTACGGGAATCCGAGGCGGTGCCATCACCTCGGGACGCACGGGGATCGAAAACTCGGATGCAATCTTGCCTACCAGCATGGCGATGGCGTGCTCGTACTGTGCTCGCGCAATCTTGAGGTTGATAGCCTGGGACTGCGCGCTTTCGAGCGTGGTCTGAGCTTCGACCACCGAGATGTAGTCGTCCACTCCGGAATCATAGGCCGCCCGCGTGACCTCTAACGCCTTTTGATCCGCCTCGACGGTTTCGTCGAGGACCTTCTGCAATGCATCCTGTCCCCGGATTTCAAAATAGTATTGGGCCAGGCTTGCCTGTTCCGTGAGCCGCTCATTTTCGAGGTCGGCCGCATTCACCTGCGCGCCATATTGCGCTTCCCGCACTTCATTGCGAATCTTTCCCCAAAAATCGGGAACCCAGGAAATATCAACCGGAAAGGACCAGATGGTGGTCTGCTGTCCGGAGGAAACGGCTTGGCCGGTTGCACTGTTGCTTCTGCTTGAGCCCGGGGCATTGGTGTTGTACGTATTGGCCAGGGTGGCGGAGGATCGCGCACGCTGCCAGGAAGGACTCGTGGTCACCGTCGGCCAATATTGAGCCCGGGCTTCGCGGATCACGGCGCGTGCCTCCATTAGATTTTCAAAATACTGCTTGATATTCTGATTGTTGATGTCGAGTTGCGCTTCGAGCGCATTCAACTCCGGGTCCTGGAAGATCTCCCACCAATGGCCGCGCAACATAGCTTCTTGCGGGCTGGCTACCTTCCATCCTTCGCTGGTTTGGAAGTTGACCGTGGATTCCTTGTAGTTGGGTACAGCGGTGGCAGGTGCGGTCGGGGGATGATACTTTGGTCCAACCGCGCAGCCGGCCATGCCTCCCACTAGCGCCAGTACACACAGCACCAGTGTTCGGCGATGATCCGTGGGGCGTTCTGAGCTCGTCCTCATGGATTCCCCGGTACCTCATGGCCAGTTCCTGCCGGCGAAGTGCCGCGCGACTTGCCGGTCGCGCGCAGCCGCAGGCGATCGAGCTCCAGGTACACCACGGGGGTGGTATAAAGGGTGATCAATTGGCTCAACAGCAACCCGCCCACGATGGTGATTCCTAGGGGCCGGCGAAGTTCCGAACCTGTCCCCGTCCCGAATGCCAGCGGAAGAGCCCCGAACATTGCGGCCATGGTTGTCATGAGAATGGGACGGAAGCGTAGCATGCAAGCTTCAAAAATGGAGTCCCTCGTGTTCTTGCCTTCCTCGCGCTCCGCCACAAGAGCGAAATCGATCATCATGATGGCGTTCTTTTTGACAATCCCTATGAGCAGCACAATTCCGATGATCGAAATCACATTGAGATCGATGTGGAAAAGCATGAGCGCGAGCATCGCGCCAACACTCGCCGAAGGCAGTGTGGAAATAATGGTCAGGGGATGTATGAAGCTTTCGTACAAAATGCCGAGCACGATATAGACCGCCAGCAACGCGGTCGTAACCAGGATCGGTTCGCTCGCGAGGGACTTCTGGTAAGCCTCGAGCGTCCCGGCGAAGAAGCCCTGGATGGTCGAGGGTGTGCCCAACCGCTGTTCGAGTTGCTGAATCTCCCGGGTTGCCTGGCTCAAGGAAACATTGGGCGCGAGATTGAAGGAGACGGTCACGGATGGAAACAGCCCTGTATGATTCACCTGCAACGCTGTGGTGTTGGTTTGTGCCTTGGCAAAGCTCGAGATCGGCGTCATCGCGCTGGCATCGTTCAACTGGGGATTGCTCTTGATGTAGATGTAGTGGAGGTCCTGAGGAGACTGCCAGTATTCGGGGGCGACTTCAAGCACCACGTAGTACTGGTTCATCGGGGAGTAGATGACCGAAACTTCGGACTGGCCGAAAGCCGAATAGAGCGCGCTATCGAGCGAACTCGCCGTCTGACCCAAACGGGCCGCCGTGACCCGATCATAGGTCAGGAATTGTTGCAGCCCGGAATTTTGCTGATCGCTGTTGACATCCTGCAGACCCGGGAGTTTCTTCATGTAGGTGAGCAGCAGCGGCCCCCAGTGCACCAGATCCGAGATATTGTCGGACTGAATGGTGTACTGATAGAGCGCATTGCTGGAGCGGCCGCCGATGCGAAGATCCTGCACGGCTTGCAGAAAGGCGGAAGCGACGGGAAGGCGATTGAGTTTCGGCCGCAGCCGATTGATGATTTGGGCGGCGCTCACTTTGCGCTGGTCGAGCGGCTTGAGCGCGATATAGATGAACCCTCCATTGCTCGCCCCATTTCCCCCGGTGTAGGCATTCACATTGGCGACCGCAGGATCCGCCTTGATGATGTCGACCAGCTGCAAAATGGAATAGTTCATAAAGGGGAAGGAAGCGTCCTGCGGTCCTTGCACACCGCCGACCAGGGCCCCGGTATCCTGCTGTGGGAAAAATCCTTTGGGAATACGCACGATCAGAAGGAAGTTCAGGGCAATGGTCAGCACGAGCACTGCAAGGGTGAAAGCTGGATGTTGCAGTACCCATTCGAGCGACTTGCGATAGACCCAAAGCATGCCGGCAAAAAAATTCTCGCTCCAGCGGTAGAGACGCCCGTGTTGTTCGGGCTCCTCCGCCTTCAACAGATGAGCGCACATCGTGGGAGTGGTCGTCAGGGAGACCACCATCGAGACCAGGATCGCCGTAGCCAGGGTCACCGCGAATTCACGGAAGAGCCTTCCGACAATGCCCGCCATGAGCAGAATCGGAATGAACACGGCGACCAGCGAGATGCTGATGGAAAAAACCGTGAAGCCAATCTCTCTTGCTCCCTTGAGAGCCGCCTCGATCGGATTCATACCCTGCTCGAGGTACCTGGAGATGTTCTCCATAACTACAATGGCATCGTCGATGACGAAACCGGTCGATATGGTGAGCGCCATGAGCGACAAATTATCCAGGCTGAAGCCCATCAGATACATCACGGCGAACGTGCCCACGAGTGATACCGGAACGGCGACGCTCGGAATGATGGTGGCGCGCGGGTTGCGCAGAAAAACAAAGACCACCAGAACCACCAGAAAAACGGAAATGAGCAGCGTCCGTTCCACGTCGTTGACCGAGGCGCGAATGGTGGTCGTGCGGTCGAGCACGATGGTCGCCTTGATGCCCTGCGGCAGAATCGCCGTGAGGAATGGCAGTTGCGAGCGAACCCGGTCCACGGTCTGAATAATGTTCGCGCCCGGTTGGCGAAAGATGATGACGGTGATCGAGGGAACACCGTTGAGGTATCCCGCGGTGCGCAGATTCTGCGTCGAGTTGACGACCTCAGCCACGTCGGAGAGGCGTACTGCCTGACCCTTGCTGTAGCCAATGATGAGCGGTTTATATTGCTCGGCGTCTGAAATCTGACCGTTGGCAAGGATGTCGGCGGTAAACGCACCATTCGACATGCGCCCGCGCGGCATATCTGAATTCTCGAGGCTGAGCACCGACTGGATGTTGGCGATTGTCAGTCCCAGGCTTTCGAGCCGTGTCGGATTCACCTCGACGCGCACCGAGGGTAACGCCCCGCCACCAACCACCACCTGGCCTACCCCCTGAATTTGAGAAAGCTTCTGCTCGATGACCGTGGAGGCTTGATCGTAGAGCTTGGGAGTCGGGTACTTATCGGAGGTGAGCCCCAGGATCATGATGGGTGCGTCTGCCGGGTTTACTTTCCGGTAGGTCGGGTTTGCCGGCAGGTTGGCCGGCAGATAGGTGCGCGCCGCGTTGATGGCTGCTTGGACATCCCGGGCGGCGCCGTCGATATCCCGCGACAGGTCAAACTGCAGCGTAACCGAAGTGCTGCCCAGCGAGCTCGAAGACGTCATCTCCGTGACGCCCGCAATGTGCCCGAATTGCCGCTCCAGTGGCGTTGCCACCGAGGACGCCATGATCTCCGCGCTGGCTCCGGGAAGGCTGGCCGACACCGATATGGTCGGAAAGTCCACCTGCGGCAGCGGTGATACCGGCAGCACCGTAAAGCCGATCGCGCCGGCAATCGCGACGGCCGCCGTAAGCAGCGTTGTGGCCACCGGCCGTCGAATAAAGGTGTCGGAAAAGCTCATGCGTTTTCCGGCTCCGGCTGCGCCCCGTTGCCGTTGCCGTGCCCGGTGGGCTCTCGCTGGCCAAAGCGCTCCCCCAAACGGTCAAAGAAGATGTAAATCACAGGGGTGGTGTAGAGTGTGAGCACCTGACTCACGAGAAGGCCTCCGACCATAGCGATGCCCAGCGGGCGGCGCAACTCCGAGCCATAGCCGCGCCCCAGGGCGAGCGGAATGCCACCGAGGAGCGCGGCCATGGTGGTCATCATGATGGGGCGGAAGCGCAACAGGCTGGCTTCGTAGATGGCCTCAGTCGGGCTCTTTCCACGCTCGCGTTCGGCTTCGAGTGCGAAATCGACGATCATAATGCCGTTCTTTTTCACAATCCCGATCAGCAGGATGATGCCGATGATCGCGACCACGCTGAGGTCCTGATGGAAAAGCATGAGTGCCAGGAGCGCTCCCACTCCAGCGGACGGCAAGGTAGAAAGAATCGTGACCGGGTGGATGAAACTCTCATAGAGCACACCGAGCACAATATAGACGGTTACCAGAGCAGCCAAAATCAACAGAGCCTCATTGGAGAGGGAGTTTTCGAAGGCGGCAGCGGTTCCTTGAAACTCGGCTTGCAAACTTGCCGGAAAGTGGATGTTGTCGGCGACTCGGTGGATATCGCTGATGGCCGTTCCCAGGGCAGCATTCGGGGCCAGATTGAAGGAGACGGTGACGGAGGGAAATTGTCCCTGGTGATTAATGGACAGAGGTTGGGTTGTGTTGGCTACGCGGACGAATGTGCTGAGCGGGACGGCGTTGGCCGCGGTCGCGGAAACTGTTGTATTGGGTGTAGTCCCGGAAAAGGTGCCGCCATTCAGGGAAGGGCTCGCGCTCGAGCTGTTCGCCGACGAAATCACCGTTCCCGAAGGCTCGAGGGTCTGGGCGGATGGCGTGTACAGCACGGAAGTTGTGATCGCGTTCGAGCCGGCTGAGCTAGATCCCGAGGCGGAGAACGAGTTCGAAGCGGGCGCGCCGCTGGTGCCCGTAGATGCACTGGATTGCAGATAGAGGGAGCTGAGCTTGGCGGGGTCCTGCCGCCACTCGGATTGCGTCTCCATGATGACGTGATACTGATTCAATTGCGTGTACAGGGTATTGATTTGCCGTTGTCCGTAGGCGTCGTACAGCGTGTTGTCGAGGGTAGCCGGAGCTATGCCCAGGCGCGAGGCGGTGACGCGATCGATGTTCAGCGAAATCGCTTGTGCTCCGGTCTGCTGATCGGTGGCGACGTCTTCCAAGCTGGATAGCTTTTTAAGCTCAGCGACGAACTTTGCTGTCCAGCTGTTGAGCTCGTTAATGTCCGGATCTTCCAGGGTGTACTGATATTGGGTGCGGGTCACCCGGTCATCCACCGTGATGTCCTGCACGGGCTGCATGAAAAGGCGAATCCCCTGTACGTCAGCCAAGTTTTGTTCCAGCCGCCGAATGACGTCGGATGCGCTCAAGTCGCGCTGGCTGATGGGTTTCAGATTGATCGCCATACGCCCGCTGTTGAGCGTCGTGTTGGTCCCATCGGCGCCTATGAAAGAGGAGAGGCTCTCGACAGCGGGGTCCGCGAGAATGACGGAAGCGAGCTGCTGCTGTTTCTCGGCCATGGCAGAAAACGAAATGGATTGCGCAGCCTGCGAGATGCCTTGAATTACGCCGGTGTCCTGCACGGGAAAGAAGCCTTTGGGGATCGCGATGTACAGAACGACGGTCAGCACCAGGGTGGCCGCCGCCACCAAAAGCGTCGCCGTCTGATGGCGCAGCACCACCGTCAGGGTGCGGCCGTAGAACTCGATCATGCCTTTGAAAGCACGCTCCGATGCCTGGTGCCACCGGCTCTGCTCGGACTTGGGGTCGTGGCGCAAAATGCGCGAGCACATCATCGGCGTCAAGGTAAGCGAAACCACGGCCGAAATGATGATCGTCACTGCCAGGGTTACGGCAAATTCGCGGAAAAGTCGTCCTACCACGTCGCGCATGAAGAGCAGAGGAATCAGCACGGCGATCAGGGAAACGGTCAGAGAGAGAATCGTAAAGCCGATCTGTGCGGAGCCCTTGAGAGCTGCTTCCAAGGGCGATTCGCCCTCTTCGATAAAGCGCGAGATGTTCTCAATCATGACGATGGCATCGTCCACGACAAAACCCGTCGAAATCGTCAACGCCATCAGCGAAAGGTTGTCCAGGCTGTAGCCGTGAATATACATGGCACCAAAGGTGCCCACGAGCGAGAGCGGCACGGCAACGCTGGGAATGATGGTCGCACGCACACTGCGCAGAAACAGAAAGATGACCATGACCACCAATGCGATGGTCAGCATCATCTCGAACTCAACATCGTCCACGGAAGCCTGGATGCTGGTGGTGAGATCGGTCAGCTGCGTAATCTGAATGGCGGCCGGCAAATTGGCTTCGAGCTGGGGAAGGAGCTTCTTGATGCTTTTGACGACGCTGATCGTATTGGCACCGGGCTGGCGCTGGATGTTCAAGACCACGGCAGGTGTCGCATTCATCCAGGCGGCCAGCTGCACGTTCTCTACACCGTTCAGCACGCTGGCGATATCTTTCACCAGAACGGGAGCCCCGTTGCGATATGCGATGACAACATTGCGGTAGTCTTTCGCGTCGGTGATCTGATCGTTGGCGTCAATCTGATAATCCTGCCGCAGACCATCGAAGTTTCCTTTGGCCGCGTTCACACTGCTCTGGGTGAGTGCCGTGCGCACGTCCTCGAGGTCGATGCCATAGGAGGACAGCTTGGTGGGGTTGACCTGAATCCGCACTGCCGGCTTCTGTCCGCCGCTGATACTGACAAGCCCAACCCCGTTGAGTTGAGACAGCTTCGGAGCCAGCCGCGTGTCAATCAGATCTTCGACCTGAGACAGAGGCATGCTGCTCGAAGTGATCCCCAGGGTCAGGATCGGCGCATCCGCGGGATTGGTCTTGTTGTAGACCGGAGGAGTCGGCAGATTGGCCGGGAGATAACTTTGCGCCGCGTTGATCGCCGACTGCACCTCTTCCTCTGCCACATCGATATTGAGTGAGAGGTTGAATTGCAGAACGATGACCGAAACATTGCCAGCGCTCGTCGATGTCATCTGGCTGAGGCCCTGCATTTGACCAAACTGGCGTTCGAGTGGCGCCGTTACCGTAGTGGCCATAACGTCCGGACTTGCCCCCGGGTAAAAGGTGAGAACCTGAATGGTGGGATAGTCGACCTGGGGTAGTGCCGAGACCGGCAATTGCGTGTAGGCCACCACCCCTACCAGCAGAATCGCTGTCATCAGCAGAATCGTCGCCACCGGTCTCAGGATGAATGGACGCGACGGGCTCACGGCGATTTGCCCTCGCTCGGCGAGTTGGGCAGCGGAGTCTCGGAAATCGCCACTTTAGAGCCGTTTTGCAGCTTCTCGAAGCTGCTGTCGGCAACCACTTCGCCCGGGTTCAGGCCTTGGACGGCGGTTTTTCCGGCGTCGGAAATGCCGGTTTTGACGCTGCGGGTATTGGCTTGGGAATTCTGAACGACATAGACAAAGGCAGCGGCGCCGTTGTGCTGGATGGCGGAGCTCGGCAGCAGCGTCTGATTATGAAGGGTTGTGACCAACAGCCGTGTATTCACGAACTCGTTCGGATAGAGCGTGCCTTGCGCGTTATCAAACAGGGCACGCACCTTCACCGTGCCTGTGGTCGTGTCAATTTGATTGTCGAAGGAAATAACTTTACCGGTGGCAATCTTGTTTGCGCTCGTGCGGTCCCAGGCTTCGAGAGGAAGATTCAGGCCTCGCTGAGGCTGCGCCATCACTTGTGCCAGGTAGTCCTCGGAGATGGTCGCGACCACCGTGATAGGCTGCGTTTCGGCAAGCACCACCAAGGTGGTGGTGGCATTGGCGGTGACGAGATTCCCTGGATCTACCAACCGCAAGCCGACGCGTCCGTTGATGGGTGCGGTGATATGACAATACTGCAGCTGAACCTGGTTGTAGCGCAGCGTGCCTTCGTCATTTTTTACCGTCCCCCGATCCTGGAGCACGATTTTTTCCTGATCCTCCAGGGTCTGGCGCGGAATGGCGTTTTTGGCCCAGGCTTCCTTGTAGCGATCGAGATCCATTTGTGCCTGCGCCAGCAAATTCTGATCCCGCTCCAGGATTCCTTGCGCCTGGGTCACCAGCGCCTGGTATGGCCTCGGGTCGATATCGATCAGAGGATCACCTTTGTGCACCAACTGACCTTCCTTGTAGTGCACGGCGGTAATTACCCCGGTGACCTGGGCGGTGATGGAATCGGTGTAGAGCGCTGTGACCGTACCGATGGCGTCGAGATAAACGCCGATGTCACCTTGTGTGGCGGTTGCCGTGGTGATGGTGACAGGCCCGCTGAAGCCCGAACGCCCTCCCCCACCCGCGGCTGCCCCCTGACCTGCTGGTTGCTGAACCGGGTGGCGAAAGCCCCAGTAGAAGATGGCGCAAATGAGAAGGAAACCAACAGCCCAGCTCCAATGCTTTTTTTTCGCGGAAGTCGGAGCTCCTTTCGGCGGAGGAAGATCAGGATCTACCGAAATTTGGGCACTAGGCTTTTGCTGATCCATGTGATCTGGTCGCTGATAGCCCCCGACGAACAGATTTACACTGATGTTCCTGGCGGACAACCCGTTTGACCGAACTCGCCGGTCGAGGTTCCCGGTTAGTCAACCCAAGCGGCTGCCTCACCCAGCGTTTTCGCCGTGGCGAGGATTCACTCGACTGACGTACGCTCCGCATCCGTACTCGCCGGCCGGCCAAATGAACCGGTACTTTTCAAGCGACAACTGTTAGCCATATACTCATCCACGGTAACAGCCTGCGGAGCCCCGTGGACCGGACTTTACATAGATTTTCAAAAAGCCAGCGTTTCTTTACTCACTCGGAGCCTCTGCGAAAACGATGGCCCAGAAATCGAGCGAATTAAAATGTTCTCGAGGGATCATTTGTGAGCCGAGTCTCGAAGGTTCTCCTGGCCATGACCATCGCGGCTTTGTGGCCTGCGCTGGGATGCGGTAGTAGCGGGAGCACCGCTCCGGTACGCATGTTGAATGCGTCGCCGGGAGAGGCAACCCTGAATGGCTACATGAACAGCAGCCTTTTCGCCAACAGCGTTTCCTACGCGACCGCGTCAAGCTATGTCAATGTAGTGGCAGGGTCGCCTACACTTCGAGTCGCACCACCGGCAGCTACCATGGCGTCGATCACTCAAACCCTGAGCCTCGTGTCAGGAACGTCGTATACAGTCATGGTGGCGGGCCACCCTCCGACCCTCTCGGCCATCCTGCTGACCGATAACAATTCCCCTCCTTCTGCTGAGAATATGAATCTGCGAGTGATCAACGCCTCACCTTCTCTCGGAACCGCGGACGTGTATGTGGTTCGGCCAGGTACGTCTCTCAACACCGTCAGCCCCACCGTCAGCGCCTTGAATCTTCTGTCGGCGTCTAGCTATCTCTCCCTTGCCGCAGGCAACTACGAGATCGACTTCACGCCAACCGGGCGAACGGTCGTGTTGATCAATAGCGGCGTGCTCACTTTTAGCCCGGGGCAGGTTCGGACAGTCGTCGGACTCAATGGCGCGGTCACTGGCTACACGACCGCGGTTCTGTCCGATCTCAACTGATTGTTCCGCGCCTCTTAAGCCGCCTGACGGTAGGTTTCGAGCAGCCTACGTAAGCTTTCCCGACTCATCGACCCGCCGTTTCGCCAGATGCTTTCCCGGCCACCCGAGGCAGAGAGCCGGGGGAAAAAGGTGAAGCGACGGTCCTAGAGTTCCCCTGGAGCACCTGAGCCCAACCGGAGGATGGCTCAAGCCGCCTTGGTACCCAAAGGAAGCGTAATATGCGGTTGTCAGAGCTCCTTTCACGTGGCAGATTCAATTGATTCGAGATTCTGACCCTTGCCTGAGGAGAGGTCGAAATGGCGAAGACGCCCGAACAGTGGCTGGAGGAAACCAGTCCCCAGAAAAAGGAGGGGATTTTCAAGCTTTTCTTGGGCTATGCCCCAGGTGTCGGTAAGACTTACAACATGCTGGCGGAAGGAATTCGCCGTAATAGCCGCGGCGAAGACGTCGTCATCGGTGTGGTCGAGACGCACGGACGGAAGGGAGTGGCCGAATTGGTTTCGAAGCTTGAGACGGTCCCCCGGCGCGACCTGGAGTATAAAGGCGCGTCGTTCGATGAGATGGATGTAGACGCAATTCTGGCACGCAAACCCCATGTCGTGCTGGTCGACGAGTTGGCTCATACCAATGTGGAAGGCAGCAAACACGCCAAGCGCTACGAAGATGTCATGGAACTGCTGAACGCGAGAATCGACGTCCTCTCCACCATGAATGTGCAGCATATTGAAAGCCTGGTGCCGATCATCCGTAGCATCACCGGGGTCCAGGTTCGAGAAACTGTGCCGGATTGGGTCCTGCAGAGAGTCACCGAAATCGTGCTGACGGATTTGACGCCCGAAGCCCTGCAGACCCGGATGCGCCGGGGGGATATCTACCCGCTCGAACGAGCAGAACGCGCGTTGGGACATTTCTTCCGGCCGGGAAACCTGCTGGCTCTTCGCGAATTGGCACTGCAACAGGTTACTCAAGCGGTGGACCGAAGTCTCGAACTCTACATGGAAAAGGAAGAGGGCGGGAAGAGCCTCGGGGTTCGCGAGCGAATCGGGGTTGGCATCAGTTCCAGTCCAGAGGCCCAATATCTGATTGCGCGGGCAGCGCGCATGGCACAACGCATCGATGCCGAGCTGTTCGTAATCTACGTGGACATTGGGGCGGACGAAAGTCCGGAGGATCAGCGGTCCTTGGGTCAGAACCTACAATTTGCCCGGAATTTGGGCGCCGAGATCGTGCGCGCGAAAGGAAAGAGCGTCGCCGAAGAGGTCGCCAAAATTGTGCGCGAGAAACACATCACACAAGTTGTATTCGGCCGTTCTGCGCAAAGCGGATGGCGCCGCTACCTATACCTCTCCGTCATACACAAATTTTTGCGCGATGCTCCTCCCGTCGACGTTCACATTATCACGCAACAAGTAAAGTGAAATGTCAGGGCAGCTAAGCTCTACTCACCGAACCAACCTCCAATGCTCGTACTGGCCGCAGTGATCTTTATCTGCGTGCGCTCTTCACTCACGGTTCTTCTCGCATAGGACGTCAGCTGCCATCGAGCTCCCGATTGAGTGTCGGAGTTCGTAACTGGCGAGGAAACGCTTACGAAATCTTTATGAACCTTTTATTCGAAACTTACGCGTCTTCTTATCGAATGATCTAGCGCCCAATGTTGGTAGGGTGGGCTCGAGAGATTCACTCGCGTGCGCTTTTGGGTTTCGAGCGTGCACCCCATCGAAACCGCATTAGGCGAGCGAAAGGACTGTGTTGAATGTCGATCCAAGAGGTATCCCCAGAACAATTGGCTGAGCTTCTTCATCACTATCACCAGGCGCTAGCGCCGGATTTCGGCTGCCCTGGCACGCCCGGCTCCGAAGCATGGGAGGACATGCCACAGCAGGAAAAGAATCGTCTGATTGCTGCTGCTCGCCTGGCTGTATTGGAGCTAGCCGCCAGCGGAAAGGAAGATTCAAGGCGCTACTTTGCAAAACCGGGAGAAGCCGAATGGGGCTGCTAAACCGGGACGACTGCCAGTCGTAGGCCTGGCCAACTCTATCTCCGAACAAGCCGTATGTGGTCCGCCGCTCGGTTCTGGTGTCGTGGTGTGGGCCGAGTCGAACTAACTTGTTGCAAACCCTGTGCTGCCAGGGATGAGGCGATCGGGTGCCTTGGTATCGAGAGAGGATGGTCGCGACCAGGGGCTGCGTGGGTTTCAAAGTCCATTCTTAAGCTGTGATTTCTAGTGGCGTGGCCGGCAAGAATCGATTCCGGCTGGAAGGTGAGGCGTACTTGAGAACGCAAGAGATGTGTCGGAAGGGAACAGCAGTCATACCGTGCTGGGGGCTCGCAGTACTGATCGCTGTGTTTCTGGGGAATGCGACCCTTTCTCTGGGACAGGCAGCCGACGGCGGGAAGGACATGCGTGCGTCGGACGCTGAGAGCAGTGGCAATCCGTCCACCACCGCCACCCCCGACCCCGCTGCCCAGAACGGGAACAGCCAGATTCTCGAAGAGCTCGAGAGGATGCGTACCCGCATCGAGCAATTGGAAACAGAACTGAAGCGTCGTGAGGCCGCAGACCCGCCGACCACGACCGTGGCTCATACAGAGGCGAGCCCGCCAAACCCGATTGCGCTTATCACTACCGGTGCGGCGCCATCGGTGCAAGGCGAGCCCGTGCTGTCTTCTTCCCCTCGACCCGCAAAACCGCAGCGCGCGGAGCCTTTCGCCTTCGGCGACTTTACCTGGCTGAACGGCAATGCGCGCACCAAAACCCCGGCATTCGACAGCAAGTTTTTTACCCCTGAAATCCGGTCCGATGTCGATTACATCGTCGACTTTAATCATCCCGCGGATGACACCATTGGCGGGTCGAGTGAGGTCTTTCGCGCCTATGAGTTCCAGGTGACCCAATTGGGCGTCGGCGGCGACTTCCACTATGACAACGTGCGTGCCCGGCTGATGACGCAGTTTGGCATGTATTCATTTACCACCCCGCGCAACGACGCCAGCCCGGCCCGCGGCCAGTGGGACCTCGATACTGCCTACCGCTATATTTCGGAGGGCTATGGCGGGTATCACATCAACGCGCTGCACGGAATCAACATCGATGCGGGAATTTTCATGTCCTATATTGGCCTGTTCAGCTACTACAACTTCGATAACTGGGCATATCAGCCGTCGTACGTTTCTTCCAACACGCCCTGGTTCTTCAACGGCATGCGGGTACAGATCTTTCCCAGCGAGCATCTCAAAATTGAACCCTGGCTGATCAACGGGTGGCAGTCCTACGGACGCTTCAACCACCGACCGGGTTTTGGGGCCCAAATCCTCTGGCGACCGAACTCGTCCATTTCGCTGCTCGGCAATCAGTACTTCTTGGGTGCGGATACCTTAGGTGTCCCCGGCCGAATCCGCTATCACACCGACAACAGTCTTGAGGTCAAATACTACGACCACCCCGACAGGCTTCTGGATAAGGCTGCCTTCTCGGTGACCGGGGATGCGGGATGTGAACACGGAGGTGGTGTGACCTGTGACACCGATTCTTACCAAATCGTCAACGGCCAGCGAGTCCTCGCCCCCAAACAGAGCTTCCTGGGCTTCATGGTATACAACCGGCTATGGTTCCACAGAGATTTGTTTGGCTTTACGCTGGGAGGCGGCAAAATTAACAACCCAGGACGTTACCTGGTGCTGCTGCCGCCGATCAACGGTGCGACGGCGATTTCCGGAACGCGCTACTTCCCGGAAAATCCCGGAAATCCGTACCAGGCGTGGGATGCTTCCGCGACTTTTGATTACATGCCCAGCCAGTACATCACCTTCCGTACGGAATATGACCATCGAGCAGCGAGTGTGCCCTATTTCACAGGACGCGGCGGTATCACACCACCCGGAGGCAATACCGGACCGGCGGGTTCGGTTGTGCCGGGCTGGTTTCCCGATCTCGTGCGGGATGAGAATCGCTTGGATCTCGCCATACTCGTGAAGTTCTGAGATTCGCGACCGGCTACTATGGTGGATGGCAGGACTGGGAAGGAACAGATAGAGGAATGGATCGAGGAGATGGATCATGCAGGATTTGGCCTATGTGCTGATTACGATCGCTTTTTATCTCGTGTCAATCGCGTACGTGCGTTTCTGCGAGCGTGTGAAGTGAAGAGGACGATATGAGCACGGAATCGATCATCATGCTTATCGTGAGTGCATTAACCGCGGTTTATCTGTTTTATGCACTGTTGCGTCCGGAGAAGTTCTGAAATGACAGCCAATGGATGGTTCCAAATATTATTTTTTCTCGCTCTGGTCTTCGTCGCGACCAAGCCCATCGGCATCTACATGGCACGGGTGTTCGGCCGTGAAAGGACGTTGTTAGACCCGGTCTTGCGGCCGATCGAGAAATTGCTGTATCGCCTGACGGGGGTGGATGAGGAGCATGAGATGGCCTGGACGGAATACGCCATCTCGATGCTCTTGTTCAGTCTGGCTTCGATGTTGTTGCTTTACTTCCTCGAGCGTATGCAAGGCTTCTTGCCGTGGAACCCGCAGAAGTTTGGGGCAGTAAGCCCGGCTTCGCTTGCCTTCAATACCGCGGCGTCGTTTACCACCAATACCAACTGGCAGAACTATCCAGGCGAAATGACGATGAGTTATTTCACCCAGATGGCCGGGCTGGCTTATCACAACTTCATTTCCGCCGCCGTGGGAATCGCACTCGCGATCGCATTCATTCGCGGGATCGCTCGCCGTGAAACCGAGACCATTGGTAACTTCTGGGTGGACATGACACGCAGTTGCCTTTGGGTGCTGTTGCCCTTCTGTGTGGTGGGATCTTTGCTGCTGGTGTCGCAGGGCGTGGTGCAGAATCTTCGGCCTTACGACCGGGCTTCGCTGGTCGAGCCCATGCAGGTGCCACGGCTAGGCCCGGACGGCAATCCAGTCCTTGGCCCCGACGGCAAGCCTGTCATGGACACCGTGGCCGAGCAGACCATCGCCCAAGGGCCGGTCGCCTCGCAAGAAATCATCAAAGAATGGGGAACGAATGGCGGCGGCTTTTTCAACGCGAACAGCGCTCATCCTTTCGAGAACCCGACCCCGCTCGCCAACCTCATCGAACTGTTCTCAATCTTCGCCGTCTCGGCCGGTCTCACCTACACGCTGGGCCGCATGACCGGCTCGCAAGCGCATGGCTGGGCAGTCTGGGCTGCCATGGCGATTTTGTTTCTGGTCGGGGTTACGGTGACCTACTGGGCCGAGGCTCACGGAAACCCGCTTCTGGCCGGCACCGATCAACGGGCGAGTGATGCCCAGTCCGGGGGCAATATGGAGGGCAAAGAGGTTCGTTTCGGAATCGCCAATTCGGCCCTGTTTGCGACCGTAACCACCGACGCGAGTTGTGGAGCAATCAACGGTTGGCACGACTCGTTTACACCGCTCGGCGGCATGGTTCCGTTGGTCAACATCATGCTGAGTGAGGTGATCTTCGGGGGCGTGGGCTCCGGCATGTATGGAATGCTGATCTACGTCGTTTTGGCGGTGTTCATTGCCGGCCTCATGGTCGGTCGCACTCCGGAGTACCTGGGGAAGAAGATCGAAGCGTATGACGTGAAAATGGCTATGCTGGTCGCCCTGGTCTTTCCTCTGGTGATCCTCACGCTAGCGGGGCTTTCCGTCGTGAAGCCATTCGGCGCCTCGAGCATCTTCAATCCCGGACCCCATGGCTTGACAGAAATTATCTACGCCTTCACCTCGCAAGCGGGCAACAACGGCTCTGCCTTCGGAGGCCTGAATGAAAACACGCTTTGGTACAACGTCGCCGGCGCGCTGACCATGTTGATTGGGCGCTTCTGGATGATGATTCCGATGCTGGCAATCTCCGGAAATCTTGCGCGAAAGAAGTATGTGCCACCTTCTATCGGCACGTTTCCGGTGACCACCCCGCTTTTTACCGTGCTTCTGATCAGCGTGATCTTGATCGTGGGAGCGTTGACATTTTTCCCGGCACTCAGCCTCGGCCCGATCTTGGAGCACCTGCTCCTAGGGGCGGGCAAGACGTTCTGAAGGATCCTGCTATGGCAAAGAAGAAAAGAGCGATTTGGGAATGGAAGATCGTTCGGCGTGCCATCTGGGATGCGCTGGTCAAGCTGAACCCGCGCAAGATGATGGGCAACCCGGTGATGTTTGTGGTCGAGATTGGGAGCGTGATTACCACCGTGCTGCTTTTTCAAGGCGGATCGGCTTTCGGCTTCAACCTTCAGATCACGTTGTGGCTGTGGTTCACCGTACTGTTTGCAAACTTTGCCGAGGCCATGGCCGAAGGACGCGGCAAGGCCCAGGCGGACACATTGCGCAAGGCACGCTCGGAAACCATTGCCAACCGCATGACCGGGAGTGACGGAACGGTCGAGAAAGTGCCGAGTTCGAAGTTGCGCCAGGGCGACTTGGTGCTCGTCTCCGCCGGAGAGTTCATTCCTTCCGATGGCGAGATCCTCGAAGGTGTCGCCTCGGTCGATGAATCCTGCATCACTGGCGAATCCGCACCGGTGATTCGTGAGGCCGGAGGAGACCGTTCTGCGGTAACGGGTGGTACTCGCGTCCTGTCCGACCAGATCAAGGTGAGAATTACCTCGAACCCAGGGGAGACCTTTCTCGACCGCATGATCGCCCTGGTCGAAGGTGCGGAGCGGCACAAGACCCCTAACGAGATTGCACTCAACATTCTGCTCGCCGGCTTGACCATCATCTTTCTACTGGCGGTGGTGACATTGCAGCCCTTTGCAATTTATTCGGGTTCGCCGCAAACCGTCTTCGTTTTGGTGTCCCTGCTGGTTTGCCTCATCCCAACCACCATTGGCGCGTTGCTCTCGGCGATCGGTATTGCCGGGATGGATCGCCTGGTGCAGCACAACGTGCTTGCGATGTCGGGCCGTGCAGTCGAAGCGGCGGGAGATGTGAACACGCTCTTGCTTGACAAGACCGGTACGATCACCTTGGGAAATCGGCAAGCGTCGCGGTTTGTTCCCGCGCCAGGCGTGGGTGAGCAGGAGCTGGCCGACGCAGCCCAGCTGTCCTCTCTGGCCGATGAGACTCCGGAGGGCCGGTCGATCGTCGTTCTGGCCAAGGAAAAGTACGGTCTGCGCGGGCGCGAACTCTCCACCCACGAGGCACGCTTCGTGCCTTTCACGGCGCAAACGCGCATGTCCGGTGTAGACCTTAATGGATTCGAGATCCGGAAGGGCGCGGCAGATGCTGTGCAAGCCTACCTAACCCAGCATGGTCGTGAAGTCCCTGCCGAGGTTAAGGCCACGGTCGAACAGATCGCGCGTTCCGGAGGCACGCCTCTGGTGGTGGCCGAGAAAAGCCGCGGTGCGCTGGGAGTGATCGAGCTGAAAGATGTGGTCAAAGGTGGAATCCGCGAACGTTTCGAGCAATTGCGAGCCATGGGCATCAAGACGGTCATGATCACCGGGGATAACCCTCTCACGGCTGCCGCAATCGCACGCGAAGCTGGGGTCGATGACTTCCTAGCACAGGCCACGCCCAAGGACAAGATGGACCTCATTAAAAAGGAGCAAGCCGAAGGCAAACTGGTTGCCATGACCGGCGACGGCACCAATGATGCGCCGGCGCTGGCTCAGGCCGATGTGGGTGTTGCCATGAACACCGGTACGCAGGCTGCCAAGGAAGCCGGCAACATGGTGGACCTGGATTCGAATCCCACGAAGCTGATTGAAGTGGTTCGGATTGGCAAGCAATTACTGATGACTCGCGGATCTTTGACCACCTTCTCGATCGCGAACGATGTGGCGAAGTACTTCGCCATCATCCCGGCAATGTTTGCCGGGACCTTTCCTGTCTTGAATGCGCTCAATATCATGCGCCTCAAGACTCCGGAATCGGCGGTGCTCTCCGCGGTCATCTTCAACGCCGTCATTATCATCGCTTTGATTCCGTTGGCGCTGCGCGGCGTCAAATACCGCCCCATGGGTGCCGCCGCCCTGTTGCGCAACAATCTTTGGATTTACGGGGCGGGCGGCATCATCATTCCGTTCATCGGGATCAAACTGATCGATATGGTCATCACCGGCGTGGGCCTTGCCTGAAGGGAGCATGTCTTGAAGAAGAATCTTGTTACCGCAATCCTAATGACCATCGCGACTACACTCCTGCTGGGGATCATCTATCCGCTGGCCATGACCGGTATCTCACAGCTCTTCTTCAGGGAGAAGGCGAATGGGCAGCTGCTTGAGGCCCATGGAAAAATCGTCGGGTCTCGCATCATAGGACAGGCCTTCTCCTCGCCCGCTTATTTCCACTCTCGTCCGTCGAGTGCAGGGAACGGGTACGATGCTACTAATTCCAATGGCTCGCAGCTGGGACCGACCAATCGGAAGCTCGTCGATCGTGTGAAGGGCGACACCGCCACAGCCCAGGCCGAAAACCCGGGCACTGCTGTCCCCATTGATTTGGTCACTGCCTCCGCCTCCGGTCTTGATCCCGACATTACGCCGGCAGCGGCGGCCTTTCAGACGGCGCGGGTGGCGAAGGCCCGGGGAATCAGTGAGGAGCAGCTGAGACAGTTAGTGGCCAAACACACCGAGAGTCGGCAATGGGGATTCCTGGGAGAACCGCGGGTTCATGTTCTCGAATTGAACCTCGATCTTGATCAACAGTTTCCCTTAACCAAGCAGGCCAAGACTGAGTAAACTCCCGTCTTTCGAATGACCCAATCAGCGGCAACATCCCGTCGGAGTTTGACGGGATGAGCTGGAATACCCTGGCAGGGTATGAGATTAGGCTCTGGTTTCGAAGGCGGGTCCGGCCCAGTTCGTCCGTCACTATTCAACAGAGTTATGGTGAGTATTTGAACTTTTAATGCCAATTCCAGCCATTTCTGTTCTATCTTTCCGAGAACGAGAGGTCATTGCTCCTGGGAGGCCAAAATGGCATACCTGGCAAGGGTTTCTGCGGTTCTGTTGGTGGCGATCGTCTCCAGCGTCATGGCGGCGCAGACGACTTTCGAAACCGGGAAGTCCGCTGCTGCGGAGAAGCTGAATTACTTCGTCGGGACCTGGAGACTTGAAGTGCACATGAAGATTGGCCCATTGGGTTCGAGAATTTTCTTTGGCACCGAGCACAATGAGTGGATGCCCGGTGGTTTCTTGTTGGTCTCCCGCCAGGATGGAGACACCGCGCCAGCCTCGGGAGGACTCGCCGTTATGGCGTATAGCCCGCAAGAAAAGACTTACACGTACCGTGTCGTCAAGGACACGGGAGACACCGAGGATTTAAGAGGAACCCTCGAAGATCACACCTGGACGTGGACCAGCCTTCCGGGGCCGGGTAAACAGGGGCAGCGATCGCGGTTCATTGTTCAGGAAATTTCTCCCACATCATACAGCCTGAAGTTCGAGACCGCTGAGGAAGGGCACGATTGGTCGACGGTCATGGTAGGGAATGCGGCCAAGATTGTGACGCATGCGCGTCAGGATGTGGCCTTTCTACGATAATCGTTTTTCCGCAAAGAACGCTCAAAGCACTGGGGAGCGAGTCTCGGCCTCCACGATTCCCCGGTTCAAGGATTGCCTTCGACTACTTCGCTAGCGAACCTCTGCCAGCGCCTTGAAATACATTATTAATGACTATCGCTGGGATCCTGGCGGTTCGGGCCAGCTGCACCCCGTTATCGTCGGCTGACGCGTTCGCTGGGCGCGACTTTTATCCCGTTTTCGTGTTCCTACCAATAGGCTTACGGGTGACCAAAGTAGCCTGAAGGCCTCGAGGGCTCTGTGGAATTGGGTGTCTGAAGGGGGTCTAAAATGCGATATCTACGACATCTGGTTTTGCTAAGTCTCCTGATTTTACCAGTGGTTCCTGCGCACGCGGGAGTCACCTTTGGGGTTGCGGTTGGCCCCGGATACGTCGGTACCCCGCCCGTCTGTCCGTATGGCTACTATGGCTACTATCCGTATGCGTGCGCGCCATACGGATACTACGGTCCTTCGTGGTTCGTAGGCGGTGTCTTCATCGGCGCCGGCCCGTGGTATCACGGCCCTGGTTTCTATCGACCGAACCCGTATGCCCGTGGATGGTACGGCCCTGGCCCTTATGCGCATCCTGGCTATGGCTACTATAACCGCGGCGGATACGCTTATCGCGGCCCGGTTGCGCGCGCCCAAGCGGGCAGCGGCTTCCGCGGTGGTGCTGGCGGTTTCCACGGCAGCGTTCGTCGGTAATTACGTCCAGACCTTCATGTTCGTCGAGCCGGGCCGTCCAGTTGCTGGGCGGCCCGCGCTGTTATTCTGGTTCGAGAACACCGAACATCTCTAGGGCATCGCCCGGAATGCCGCTCCTGACCTAGGTATTGAGGCGAGCACACGCCAGTTTTCGATGCCCTTTTTAACCGTACTGTAATCCTGCTGTCACCTTGCTTTCGTAACATCAGCCTGGAGTTACCTTCCTTACGTAACGTCAATCTGGGAAATCCGTCACCGCGAAAGGACAAAGATCTATGCGTCAATGGTTGCTGGTAAGTCTCATCGCCACCCTATGGGCTGGGCAGGTAATGACGCCGGTGGCGTATGCCACCGATGTTAAGACCGCCACGCCGATTAAACACATCGTGATCATTTTCGGCGAAAATCGGTCTTTCGACCATTATTTCGGTACGTATCCGAACGCTCTGAATCCGAAAGGAGAACCGCCGTTCCACGCTCTGCCGAACACACCAACCGTAAACGGCTTGAGCAACGCCTTGTTGAACTTTAACCCGAACTTAAACCCCGGGAATGGCTCCGGAGCGGCCAATCCTTTCCGCTTTGATCGCTCGCAGGCAAACACGGAGGATATGAATCACGGCTACACGGCCGAACAGCTCGCTTTCGATCACGGTTTGATGGATCTGTTCCCCCTCAATACTGGCAGTGCGGGTCCTCCACCCGAGGCTCCGCCGGCAACCGTGCTCACCAACGGCCAGGTGATGGGTTACTTTGATGGCAACACGGTGACGGCGATGTGGAACTATGCCCAGCACTTCGCCATGAACGACAATTCCTTCGGCACCGACTTTGGTCCTTCCACCGTGGGTGCAATCAATCTGATTTCCGGCCAGACCAATGGAGTCGCGAAATTCAGCGGCGGCACCGGTAACCTCGTCGGCGATGGGAACGGAGGATGGACTGTGACCGGCGATCCCGATCCTTGGCAGGATGCCTGCTCCGGCTCAGCGCAGGTGCTGATGGGCGGGCAGAATATCGGCGACCTGCTAAACGCGGCCGGCATCACCTGGGGCTGGTTTGCCGGAGGCTTCAACCTGTCCATGGTAAATCCGGACGGCAGCACGGGATGCGGCCGGCAGTCGACCTCAACCATTGTTCCGGCTCTGGGGCCGCAGGGGGATTACTCCCCGCATCATACCCCGTTCCAGTACTACGCCTCGACCGCGAATCCGACCCACGTACGTCCCGCTTCGGTTCAGGTGATCGGTCACTCAGATGGTCTCACTGGCTCCAATCACAACTATGACGTTGAAGACTTCTTTGCCGCAGTCTCAGCCGGCAATTTTCCGGCGGTAAGCTTCCTCAAGGCCATCCGGCTGCAAGATGCGCATCCCGGCAATTCCGATCCTCTCGATGAGCAGTATTTCGTCGTCAGGGTGGCAAATTTCCTGCAAAACCAACCCACCTGGTCC
>Ga0187783_10000601_pt1 | contig 26240 bp, 14 predicted proteins | sample 1015_SJ02_MP02_2_FD_132471 | JGI IMG/M metagenome (GOLD analysis project Ga0187783, IMG submission 132471) | Tropical peat soil microbial communities from peatlands in Department of Meta, Colombia - 1015_SJ02_MP02_20_MG | ecosystem: Environmental > Terrestrial > Soil > Wetlands > Peat | place...
CTCACAACGCCGCCGATGAAGATCGGCGCGATCGACCTCGAAGAGACTGACCTGATGAAGACTTGGGCGCCGATCGCCGACTATGCTCCGTTCACGGCGCTGCAGAACATTACCGGCCAGCCGGCAGTCAGCCTGCCGCTTGCATGGTCGAAGTCGGGCCTGCCGATCGGCGTGCAATTTGTCGGCCGTTTCGGCGAGGAGCATGTGCTGCTCCAGCTTGCGGCGCAGATCGAGAAGGCCGAGCCCTGGAGCAAGAAGCGGCCGCCGGTTTACGGCTAACTAATGCCTCTTCGTCAGGCCCAGCCCGCCGCACTGCCACGTGTTCGAATGATTGGCTTTGGCCACTTGACATGGACCTCCCAGACTCAGCGCACAAGCTGGGCAGGATCCTATAATGGGAGAACTCTGCCCGTAGGAGACGCAACATGAAGTTTGGCATCTTTTACGAACATCAGATTCCCCGTCCTTGGGATGCTGATTCCGAGCACCGAATCTATCGCGAGGCGTTGGAACAAGTTGAGCTCGCCGACCGCATCGGGATGGATTACGCGTGGGAAGTTGAGCACCATTTTCTAGAGGAATATTCCCACTCCTCTGCGCCCGAAGTGTTTCTGGCGGCGTGCTCGCAACGCACCAAGCGTATACGCCTCGGTCACGGCATCGTTCTCATGCCGCCAGGGTACAATCATCCAGCTCGCGTAGCCGAGCGCATCGCCGCACTGGATCTCGTTTCAGACGGCCGGGTCGATTTCGGCACCGGAGAATCCGCGTCGATCCTCGAATTGGGGGGCTATCGGGTCAACGTCCCCGACAAGCGGGCAGCGTGGCGCGAAGCGGTCGAGCAATGCCTCAACATGATGGTCATGACGCCCTATCCGGGGTACGAGGGGCAGTATTTCTCGATGCCCTGCCGCAATGTCGTACCAAAGCCGCTGCAGAAACCGCACCCCCCGGTCTGGGTTGCCTGCTCCAATCGCGAAACCATCAAGGTCGCGGCGCGGCTCGGCATCGGCGCCTTAACTTTCGCATTTGTCGATCCGACCGAGGCGAAGCAATGGGTCGAAGACTATTATCGTATCCTCAAGACAGAGTGTGTACCAATCGGTCACGCGGTAAACGCTAATATCGCGATGGTGACAGGCTTCTCGGTGCATGCTGACGCTGAGGAAGCGAAGCGCCGTGGCGAGGATGGATTCAGGTTCTTCGGCTATGCCCTCGGACATCATTACATTTTCGGGGAGCACAAGCCGGGCTGCACGGATATTTGGGCGGCATACGAGAAAGCACGGGCTCAGCTCCCCGAGGCAGGTGCCGCGCGCGGAATTGGTACGCCCGAGCAGCTCCGCAAGCATCTTAAAAGCTTCGAAGATTCTGGCGTCGACCAGGTTGCGTTCATCCAGCAGGGTGGCAAGAACAGGCACGATCATATCTGTCAGTCGCTTGAGCTGTTTGCGCGCGAAGTGTTGCCCGAATTCCACGAACGAGAAGAAGCGCGAGCCAGGCGCAAGCAGGACGAACTCGCGCCCTTCATCGAGCAGGCGATGAATCGAAAGGAGAGAATGGCACCGCTGGCCGAGGACAAGATTCCGAGTTTCGTCGCGCTCGGCCGCCAGGTGGCGGCAAATGGACCGCAGCTCACGCCGGAGCAGGACGCGGCACGACGGCGAATACTCGCGGCGGCGCAGATCCCACTAGAAAATCCGGAGAGGGCCCCAGCGGTGAAATAGGCCACGCACTCATAAGATTCGGCCAAACGTCCGCTTCGCTCCGAAAGCGACCGAATTTCTGCGCGTCAGCGATCTGACGCTTTGTGCCAAGCAACCGTTATTGCGGCGCAAGATTTTATGATCGTGCTTTGCTCTAGGGTGGATGCTGGTGAATTTAACTGCCCAGAGCGGCGCCGATTGCGCCCAACGCCCAAAGCAGCAGTAACTGCGCTCGACCGTAAAGATCGATTGAATGGCCTATCCCACTCGCTCCGGCGACGAAACGATTATACTCGGGCGCACAATAGTCTGCCGCCTGTGCGTAGCCCATCTTTGCGCCGGTCTAGATAGCGACGATTCAATTCATCTGGTTCGTATGTTTCGACGTCGCCGAACCCGAGTGCCAAGACTTGCTCACGTAACGCAGCTGGCTCAAAAGCCGACTTCCACGGTTCGCCAATTGCAGCCGCGCGCTGCTCCATAACTTCGTAGCTGGCGCGCTCGATTGGATTAAGCATGGATGGGGGCACTCTAAAATCAAAGGTGATCGAGCTACCTTTGGGCATGGCTGCGACGAAGCCGAGCGAATCCATGATTGCCGTTTCTTTAAGATACATCGTGACCCCCAACCACGAGAAACAAGCGCGAAGATCAGTCCGGAAGCCGGTATCCGCCAATCCCTGTGCAAGGGTTCCATCCTCAAAGTCTACCGGCGCAAAGATCAAATCTGCGGGCAAGGAAATCCCCGCTTCTTTCAATAATTGCCTTTTCCATCGCTGCGTTGCCGGATGATCAACTTCAAAGACACGTAGAGCCTCTTCTGCATAAGGGTTGCGGTACGCGAACGTGTCGAGACCAGCACCTAAAACGACATACTGCCTGACGCCGGCCGCCACAGCTTGGGCTACTTCGTCCTCAGCGAGTCTGCTGCGGACCACAAGGGCTGCGCGCAAACTACGCGAGGTAGGATCATCGTACTGAAAAGGATTTTCCCTCAACTCAGCCTCAGCCTCTGACCCCAGAATTTGCAGAGCAACAGGGTCATCGAGGACAATCGGCTCGTCCAAAAGCTGATGCGCAGCCCGAAGTACGGCGACCTTCAACGCCGTACGGCTAGGCTCTCCCGCCCTAACAATGTTATCAGCTTCCTTCATTGCCTTTGCCTTTCACCGCCTCGAACTCTATTGTGTGTCTGCAGTGCAGCAAACTGTGGCCCGAGGCTGACCGCATGAGGTCAATTTCAATCGCGTCGGCCAGTCTTGCCTGCCGGTCCACGTCAGCTTCGCCCCGAAAGCGGACCTGAGGCTGGCGCAACGGTCAGAAGGCACGTTGAGCTTGGCCGCCAGTCTCGTGATTCAAGCAAAAGAGGCTGGTGAGATGCGCTACATAGCAAAGTGGCATGCCACAAATTGGCCTTTGCGGAATTCGCGCATGGTCGGCTCCTCTGTTGCGCAGCGGGCTTGCGCGAGCTGACAGCGTGTACGAAAGCGGCAGCCCGAGGGCGGCGCCATCGGAGAAGGCGGCTCGCCCGCGGTGACGCCTTCGACAAGCTTGGCGTCGGGATCAGGCCGCGGGATCGCTTCTAGCAGTAGCGATGTGTAGGGATGTGTGGGCGCGTCGAACACCTGCTCCGTCGGACCGATCTCGCACAGCTTCCCGAGATACATCACTGCAACCCGGTCGCTCACCGCCTTCACCACGGCGAGATCGTGCGCAATGAAGATAAGGGTTAGCCCGTAGCGTGCCTTCATATCCTCGAGCAAGTTGAGGATCTGCGCGCGGATGGAAACGTCGAGAGCCGAGACCGGCTCGTCGCAAATGATCAGCTCGGGCTCGAGCACCAGGGCGCGGGCTATCGAAATGCGCTGACATTGGCCGCCAGAGAACTCGTGTGGTCGCCGCCCGGTGACGAGACCGGGATCGAGTCCTACCGCGCGCAGAACCTCGCACACGCGCTTATCGCGCTCATTGCGGTCACTGACGCCAGCAATCACTAGCGCCTCAGCGACGATGTCGCCGATGCGCCGACGCGGGTTCAGCGAAGCGATCGGATCTTGAAAGATCAGTTGCGCACGTCGACGCAGCCGACGCAACCGCTCGCCAGTTTCACGCGTCAGATCGACACCATTGAAGACCACTTTCCCGGACGTTGGACGCGACAGCTGCAATACCGCACGGGCGAGCGTCGACTTACCGCAGCCGGACTCACCCACCAGCCCCAGCGTCTCGCCGCGCCTGAGATCGAAGCTGACATCCGAGACGGCACGGACACGATCGGCGCCGGCGCTGTATTCGACGACGAGGTGCTGGACGCTGAGCAGCATCGGCTCCGGGCGGAGCTGCGCGCTCCCGCTTCCGGCCATCACGCGCTGGCCGGTACTTGCGCTGCGAGCGGGAACCAACAGGCGAATTGGTGTCCCTCCGCAGCACCCGCGAGCTTCGGCGCCTCGCTGCGACAGAGTTCCCGCGCGTAGCGGCAGCGCGGCTCAAACGGACAGCCCGGCATCAACCGCGTAGGGTCGGGCGGCGCACCAGCGATCGCCGCGAGCCGCGTATGCGCCGGCGAATGGAGCTTCGGGATCGCTGCCATCAGCGCCTCGGTGTAGGGGCTGCGCGTGTGCTTGAATAGAATGCGCGTCTGAGCCCGCTCGACAATGCACCCGGCATACATCACAGCCACCTCGTCAGTGCGCCCGGCGACGATGGCGAGATCGTGCGTAATCAGTACAATCGCCATGCTGCGCGCCCGCCGCTCGCGCGCCAGTAGATCGAGGATCTGTGCCTGGATGGTGACGTCAAGCGACGTTGTCGGCTCATCCGCGATCAGCAGGCGTGGCTCGCAAGAGAGTGCGATCGCGATGGCGACTCGTTGGCGCATACCCCCCGACAGCTGGTGAGGATATTGTCGTGCGCGTCGCTCGGGCTCGGGGATGCCAACTTCGGCGAGGAGCTCTACAGCGCGCGACAATGCCTTCTGTAGGCTGAACCCCATATGCTCGCGCAACGCCTCTGCGATTTGGCCGCCGACGGTTAGCACGGGATTAAGTGACGTCATCGGGTCCTGGAAGACGACCGCGATCTCGCGCCCGCGCAACCGCCGGAGTGCCTCGCGGGGCAAGAGAAAGAGCTGGCACCCGTCAAAGCGCACGCTGCCGCTCACCCGCGCACGGCGCGGTAAGAGCTGCAGTATTGCCCGCGAGAGTATGGTCTTACCGGACCCGGATTCGCCGACTATGCCAAGCGCGTGGCTTGCGCCTACCGAAAGGCTGACTCGAGAGACTGCGCGCAGCGGGCCTCGCTCGGTTGCGAACTCAACCGAAAGGTTGTCGACCTCAAGCAGTGCGGCGGCACTCACGGCGCGCGACGTGGCGGGCGGCGATCACTGGCGAGACGCCGCCCATGAGGGTTAAAGGGGAACATGATGAGGAAAGGGGTGATGGGAAAGGAATGCGATGTGCGGAGCACTCGAATGCACGAAATCGACCGTTGACGTCGACATCGACCGAAACGCGCTAAGCCCTTGTATCCAACTCAAAGGGCAGACTCCCGCAAGTCAGTTGCCTTCCGGAGTGCGTTGCCGATTGAATTGAACGCGAAGATGGTGATGACCATGACGGCGGATGGCACGAAGCTGATGTGAGGATGAAAGCCGAGTTCGCTCACCCCAAGGGCGATCATGTTTCCCCAGGTCGGCGCGGGCGGCGGAACACTCAGTCCGAGAAACGACAAGATGCCCTCAATTACGATGACTCGCGACATTCCGATCATGGCAACAACCATGATCGGGAGCGTTACATTCGGCAGCAACTCCCGCCACATTACACGCAAGTGCGACGCGCCAAGCGCCCGAGCCGCAAGAACGAACTCGCGCTGAGCAAACGTGAGCGTCACCGCCCGCGCGATCCGCATGTAAATGGGAATCGCAAGGATGCCGAGGACTATTATGAGGTTGACTAGGCTGGCGCCGGCGTAAGCGACTACCATCAGTATCAAAATAATTGGGGGAAATGCGAGGCCAATATCAGCGGCACCGATCAACACCGCCTCGGTCCTGCCGCGGAAATAGCCGGCGGGCACGCCTAGTAGCATCCCGAATATAGCGCCGATAACTACAGTGCCGAAGGCTACTGTTAGGGATACGCGCGCACCGTATATGACGCGCGCGAGCAGGTCACGCCCGAGTTGGTCGGTGCCAAGCCAGAATCTAGCGCTGGGCGGCATCACGCGATTAGCGATGTCCGTCGCAGCCGGATCGGAGAACGGCAGCACACCAGCCGCGATTGCGGCAAAGGCCAGACCTGTGAGCCAAAAGATGCAGAGCCAAGGAATCCACCCCAGACGGAAACGAGCCTCGGTGTCAGGCGCCTCCCATCCTTGCGCGCCCGCGCCGATCTCGCTGGCTTCCTGTGCGATGGTCATCGCGATACTCGCGGATCGAGCACGGCATAGAGCGCGTCCACCGCGAAATTAATCATCACAAAACCGACAGCGACGACCGTAACGGCACCCTGTACCACCATGAAATCCCGGCTATTGATGGCACCGACGATTAGGCGACCAACGCCGGGCAGCGCGAAGATGTTCTCTGTAATCAACGCTCCGCCGATAAGACCAGCCATTGTCAAGCCAACGACGGTAAGAAGGGTGAACGAGGATAGTTTGAGCACATGCCGGAAGAGAATGTGACGGTCACGCAAGCCCTTCGCCTTAGCAAGGAGCACGTAGTCCTGTTGCAACACTTCAATAGCGTCGCCGCGCAGGACCAGCATGAAGCCGGGCCATTCGAAAAGCGCCAGGGTCGCTGCCGGGATTGCAAAAGTCCGTAGGTTGGCGAGCATTCCTTCCGATAATGGCACGTATCCTACGGCAGGAAACCACCCGAGTACGAGCGCAAACAAGAACATCAGCGCAAGGCCAAGAATAAAAACTGGCACCGCCAGCAGCACCGACGCGACCATTCCAAGCGCTTGGTCGATACGGCGCCCAGCCCTGTAGGCGGCGACAAGCCCCGTAGGGATGGCAAGGGAGAGCGACAGCAAAAGGGAGAGTATCATCAGCTCGACGGAAACTGGTAGACTTCTGACCAGCGCGTCTGCCACGGGCTCTCCGGACACATAGGAGCGTCCAAAGTCGCCATGAACCGTCTGGACCAGCCAGTGGACGTAGCGCAGCACCAGCGGGTCATTGAGACCCAACTCGAGGCGCACCTGGGCCACCCCTTCCGGCGTGGCGCCAGGGCCAAGCATCGCAAGGGCGACGTCGCCGGGGAGAAGATTCACCATCGCGAACGTGGCGAACGTGACGACGAATAGAACAACGGCCAGATGCAGGAGCCTGCGCTGCAACTGACCCACCGATTATTTCTCCCACCAGGCCTCGGCGGGCCAAAAGCGCCCGAAACGCAAGTGCGTGATCCCACGTAGCTTGGCATTGGCCATGCCGTAGTAGTCGTGCTGGTTCCTGAGAAGGAAGGGAATGTATTTGTTCATCTCCTTCGCCACGTCGCAATAGGCCGCCTTGCGTACTGCGGGATCCATGCTGACGCGACCGCGCTCGAGTGCTTCGTCCAGGACGGGATCGTTTACTCGGCCCACGTTAGCCCCGCTTCCGGAATGCAAAACCGCGTAGGTCTGAACGTCAGGATCGGGCAGATCCGGCGAATCCCAAAGAACCGCTTGGTATTTTCCGGCGAAGACTGGGCCGATGTACGCGGGTCCAACCGTGACCTGTGCGATCTCGGTCTCGATGCCGACTTTTTTCCAGTAGCTTTGATACAGCTCGCCGACGAGAACTGCGATGGGATAGGCAGGGACCTGCAAGGTGAGCTTAACGGGCTTGCCGTATTCCTTGAGCAGACTTTGAGCCTTGGCCGGATTGTATTCGGGATACACGACATCGTCGCAGTGCCAGGGCGATCCTGCTGGCCAAAGGCTGGTAGCCATGTCCGCCTCGTCAGAGAAGATCACCTTGCGATCGGCGGCGCGGTCAATCGCGTAGGCGAGAGCCTGCCGGACACGCTCGTCGTCAAGCGGTGGCGCGCTGGTATTGAACTGCACGGTGAACCCCCCAGTCCCGCGCTGCTTGATGACCTGCAGGGTCGCGTTTTTGCGTGCGTCCTGCACCTGCTGCATTGAGCCGAGGGCGAAGTCGATGTCGCCATTTTTCAGCGCAGCGTAGCGGCTATTCTCATCCGGGATGAATTTGACCACTATCTTGTCAAAATGCTGCGCGTCGGGATTCCAATAGTGCGGGTTGCGCATCAGCACCATGCCGCCGTCCTGGTTCCACTCGCTAAGCATATAGGGACCCGCGCCGATGGGCTTACGGTTCATGTCCTGCTCAGCGGTAGCTTCGTATTTTGCGGGCATGATCCAGTTGAGGAAGCCATTAAACGGGATCAGTCCCGCAAACGCCGCCCACGGATGCTTCAGCCGGGTTTCGACGGTGACAGGGTCCACGGCGACCACTTCCTTGTAGGACGACACATAGTCGATATACGGTTTGCTCCGTTCTGGATCCAAGACGCGCGTCCAGTGCTTCGCTACGTCGTCGGCGGTCATCGACGAGCCATCGGAGAAACGCAAATCCGGCCGCAGTTTGGTTGTCCAAACCATACCGTCGGGCGACGGCGTGACCGATACAGCGTATGATGGGTACTCGTGATCCGTCGCGTCCAGTCCGAGTGGTGTGCCAAAGATCATTCCGCCCACCATCACGGTCTGAAAGGCCGTTGTCTTCGTGACGACGGGATCGAAGCCCACTACCTGCTGCTCAATGCCGATTGTCAGAGTACCACCGCGCGGCTGCGCACCGGCAGGCAACAACAGGAAGGCGGTGGCGAGACCGGCAAAAGCGACGGTACTGAACGCGTAACGACAACTGAGGACTGTCATCGTGACCTCCTCCCATGACGATCTCGGGCGTTTAGCGCCCTTCTTCGTTAAAAATTTTCTGAGTGCTCGCCTGCCGACGGCATGTATGCTGCCGCTGAAGAAGCTACGGGCCTCGGCACGCCCGGTTGGCAGCTAGCGCAGCTAATACTTTTGCAGTCTATGACGCTCGCTTTTTCTTTGCAAATGAAACATAGAGGTCCGCCGGATTGCACGTTCGCGTTGACGGCCATTGAGATCGATCGCGTAACCCCTGCGTTGCGCTCGCTGTGACCGGATCTTGTAACGGATACGGCCGATGCGCCAGATGATTTTGGTTGGCTTCCTACAAGCGCAGAACTGCTCGAATCTGCCGATGTCCTGGCGCCACCGGCTGTCGCGCTCTGATAGCTGGTCTCCAGACTTCTATCGGCACATCGGCCGGGTGCTCGAGGAGGGCAAGTTTCACCTTGGCTTTTTCGATGACCGCTTGGCGATGCCTGATATTTACGGCCGGGATCACGCGCATACCGTCCTGAATGGTATTCGTTGCGTAAAACTCGATGCGGTCACCGTGCTCACTGTCATGGGCATGGCGACCGAACGCCTTGGCCTGGGGGCGACCTATTCGACCAGCTACTATGAACCGTTTCATGTGGCGCGCCTGTTCGCAACACTAGATCTAATGACGGAAGGACGCGCGGCCTGGAACGTTGTGACGTCGCTCAACGATAGCGAAGCCCAGAATATGGGCCGCGATGAAGTGCTACCTCACGACCAGCGCTACGACCGCGCAGATGAGTTCATGGAGATTGTCCTCGGCCACTGGGACGCTTGGGAGGACGGCGCTATCGTCCAGGACAAGGCCATCGGCCTGTTCGCAAAGGCGGAGAAGGTTCACCGCCTCGACTACCAGGGCCGTTATTTCCGCTCTCGCGGACCGTTCACCGTACCCCGCTCAGCGCAAGGTCACCCCGTTATCATCCAGGCTGGCGCGAGCGGCCGCGGCCGGCGCTTCGGCGCGCAATGGGGTGAGCTGATCTTCGCCGCCCACTCAAGCATCGATAGTGGGCGGCGCGAATATAGGGCGTTCAAGGAAGAGGTGGCACGTTGCAGTCGTGAGCCTGAACACGTCAAGGTGACCCAGCTCATCAACACCGTGGTGGCCGCGACGCGATCTGAAGCCGAAGACAAATGGGCCGAGATTGAGCGGCTGCCGCTCGAGATCGATGCACTGTCGCTCCTGTCCGAGGCACTCAATTTTGATTTCGCAAGGAAGGGCACGGATGAGGCTTTTATCGCTGAGGAGTTGCAAGAGATGTCTGGCCTCCAGGCCATCCGCGATCACGTGATACGCGCAAGCGGGAAGAAAAACCCGACCGTTCGTGATTTCATCCAGTTCAGTGGACGCGCTCGGTTGCACAACCCCATCATCGGCGATCCGAAGGAAGTTGCCGACCGGCTAGAGGCCTGGTTCGTCGCGCCCGCTTGCGATGGCTTCGTCCTCTCCGCCACCCATGTCCCGGGCGCTTATGAGGACTTCGTTCGTTTTGTCGTCCCAGAACTACAACGCCGCGGCCTCTTCCGCAAAGAGTACGCCGGCACGACTTTGCGCGAGAATCTTGGAATGCCTGTCCCGGCAGTCGGCGCCTGGCGCTGCACTCCCGGTTTGGCAGTTCTCGGGAAATAGAAACGTACAGAAGGGAAGACGCGTATGAAAGACCTGGCTGGCAAGACCGCGTTCGTCACTGGCGCCGCATCGGGCATCGGATTGGGAATCGCCAGCGCGCTGTCACAGGCGGGCGTAAAGGTCATGCTCTGCGATATCGAGGAGGCGGCGCTGGCCAAGGCGATCGCAGACCTGAAACGCACCAACGCTGATGTTGATAGCGTGCAAGCTGACGTTTCGCTTAAGGCAGAACTCCAGGCTGCGGCTGACGCGACCGTCGCGCGGTATGGCAAGATCCATATTCTGGTCAACAATGCGGGTGTCGGCGGTGGGCGAGGCTATGGGTTTTGGACTGATGCTAGTTGGAATTGGACACTTGGCGTCAATCTGATGTCTGTGATCTGGGGGTTCGAGATTTTTGGCCCATTGATCGAAGCGCATGGCGAGGGAGGCCAGATCGTTTCCACCGCCTCCTTAGCCGGATTGGTTGCAGCGACGAATCCCGCCTACTATGTGACCAAATACGGTGTCGTGGCGCTATCTGAGGGTCTGCGCCTCACGCTTGCGCCACGAGGTATCGGCGTGTCCGTTCTGTGTCCGGGCTTTATACGCACTCAAATCATGAACTCGCGTCGCAACCTGCCTCAACGGTTTGCTGGCGCCATTGAAAGCATGCCGACAGAGGGACCGGCCGCCGAACTTGTCAATGAGGTAAGCGAACGGATATCGAAAGGGATCGATCCGCTGTACGTCGGTGAATTAGTACGGGAGGGCATCGAAAACGACTGGCCATACATCTTTACCGACAACGAGTTCGAACCTTTCGTCGACGAGCGCTTCGCCGCCATCAAACAGGGCTTCGACCGTATCCGTGGGCGAGAACCGCGGCATTGAGTGGGCAGCCGCAGTGCTGAGCTCGGCCGAGCGCCTTTTCGCTGTAGAATGAAAGTGCTGGGGAGGAGAGGTATGCCAGCCCCAATGTTTGTAGGACGTGCCTCAGAAGCGACGAGCGCCAGCGCGGCGCAAAAGGTCGACGTCGCGGTGGTTGGGGCGGGTTTTGCCGGCTTGTACCTTCTCCATCGCCTGCGCCAGGGCGGCTTTACGACACTGGCATTGGACGAGGCCGGCGATGTCGGCGGCACCTGGTACTGGAATCGTTATCCTGGCGCTCGCTGCGACGTTCAGACCGTCGACTATAGCTACACTTTCGATCCGGAATTGGACAGCGCTTGGACGTGGTCCGAGAAGTACGCAACCCAGCCCGAAATCCTGCGATACCTCGACTTTGTCGCCGACCGCTATGACCTGCGGCGCCAAATCCGCTTTCACACAAGGGTTACGGCGGCGAACTGGGATGAGGCCGCGGAACGCTGGCTGCTCACAACTGACAATGGCGCGACAGTGTCCTGCCGCTTTTACATCATGGCTACCGGCTGTCTCTCCTCGCCCAAGCCGCCGGAGATCAATGGCGTCAGCGACTTCAAGGGCGAGGTGTATTTCACCGGTCGCTGGCCGCATGAGGAGGTTAAGCTCGTCGGCAAGCGCGTCGCGGTTATCGGCACCGGATCGTCCGGGATTCAGGCGATCCCCTTGATCGCGGAGCAGGCAGATCATCTAACCGTGTTTCAGCGCACGCCGAACTTTGTCTTGCCCGCCCACAATGGTGCTGTGCCAGCGGACCGGGTTGCATTGCTGCAAAGCAACCGCGCCGGCTACCGCGAGCAGGCCCGCTGGTCGCTCGCGGGTGTACCGTGGCCACGGCAAATGGTTTTCAGCTGGCAGCTAAGCGATGCCGAGCGCCGCGAGCGCTTCGAGAAGGCGTGGGCCAAGGGCGATCTTGTCTACATGCTGAGCCAGCTCTGGGCTGACCAGGGCGTCGACGTCGACGGCAACGCGCTCGTCGCCGAGCTGTTCCGCGAGAAAATCCGCGCGATCGTCAAGGACCCTAAGACAGCAGAAGCCCTGAGCCCTTACGACCATCCGGTTGGAGCCAAGCGGCCTTGCCTCGATACGAATTACTACGCCACTTACAACCGTTCTAACGTCACGCTGGTGAACCTCCGCGAGGAGCCGATCAAGTCGATCACGGCCTCCGGCATAACAACCGACCAGCGCACCTATGACGTAGATGTAATCGTGTTCGCCACCGGCTTTGACGCCATGACCGGCGCGGTCATGGCCGTTCATCCGATCGCGGGACGCGGCGGAAAGTTGCTGTCCGACGTCTGGGCCAACGGCCCGCAGACCTATCTGGGACTGACCGTGGCCGGTTTCCCGAACTTGTTCATGATCACGGGCCCCGGCAGCCCGTCAGTGCTCTCGAATATGGTCGTGTCGATCGAACAGCACGTCGACTGGATTATCGACCGCCTGATTGCGATGCGCGAGGCCGGCTTCACCACGATCGAGGCGACCGAGACGGCCCAGGCGGGCTGGGCGCGACACATGGCCGACTGCTCGATGCTCACGCTGCATCGGTTGGCCAACACCTGGTACACGGGTGCCAACGTCCCCGGCAAGGCACAAGGCGTCATGCCCTATACCGGCGGTGTTGGCCCTTACCGCGGTATCTGCAACGAAGTCGTCAGCCGCGGCACGCTGGGCTTCAGGCTTAGTGGACCTAACGTATCCCAGCAGTGCAATGACGGCGAAGTCGTTCGTTTGCAACCGGACGTTCGGCTGGTTCTGAACCTGCTGGCGGATATGAAGTTACCGCCGATCGAGTCGCTCGGAGCGCAGGGCGCGCGCGCCTTCGTGACGGAGCTCAATGCAGGTCGCCCGGCTGGGCGGCTGGTCGGCGAGGTTGTCGATGGCATCCTGCTCGGCACCGATGGTCCTCTGCCCTATCGTCTCTATCGGCCGGCAACGCCGGGGCCACATCCAATCGTGGTCTATTTCCATGGCGGCGGCTGGGTGTTCGGTGACCAACAATCCGACGATCCGTTCTGCCGCGATATGTGCCGGCGCAGCGGGATGATCTTCGTGAGTGTCGGGTATCGTCATGCGCCTGAACACCGCTTTCCGACCGCGGCAGAAGACGGCTACGCGGCTGCGCGCTGGATTGTGGAGCACGCGGCCGAGCTGGGCGGCATGCCGGGATCGGTCCTGGTCGCGGGCTGGAGCGCCGGCGGCAACATTGCTGCCGTGACCTGCCAGCTGGCGCGCGATCGCGGTGGCCCGGAGATCTCAGGCCAACTTTTGATATGCCCGATCACCGATTGCATATTCGATCGCCCATCTTACAACGAAAATGCGACGGGCTACTTCCTGACGCGCTCGCTGATGTACTGGTTCTGGGACATCTACTGCTCGCCCGCTGACCACACCGATCAGCGCGTTTCGCCGCTCCGCGGCAAACTTGCTGGCTTGCCCCCAGCGTTCGTGGTGACCTGTGAGTTCGATCCGCTGCGGGACGAGGGTATCGCCTACGCGGAAGCACTGAGCGCAGTTGGTGTGCCGGTCGAGCAACTACAGGCCGGCGGCCACTTCCACGCGTCCTTTACAATGGTCGACGTGGTAACCACTGGCGTCGCCGGCCGCGCGAGAATGGCCGAAGCATTGCGCCGTTTCGCCAGACTGCCTCACAATGCGGGGCAGAGTGACGAGGGCGCGCGACCAGATCAGAAGGCCTCGCCGCCAGATGTGCGCGCAGCTGCAGGATAGCTCGCCAGTAACAAAATGCTGTCTGCGTAGGTGCCCCAAGCAGACCCACGATTTGCTTACGTCGCGGCGTGATACCCGTCCAATTCGCGATCCATTCGTTCAAGACGTTGATAAACCACCGCCCGCTGCGCTTCGCCATAATCCGGGAGCTGCTTGAAACGGCCTTGAAAGATCGGATTGGTGTTTTAAGCAGTTCGTGCGACGGGACCAAACAATTCCAGTTCCATGCGGCGATTCCATCTCTCAATCTCCGCCTGCTCCCACGAGTCTCGCCCTAGCAGGTTCGGTTCAGGTTGAAGCCCTTCCAAGTACCGGCAAGATCGCGACCGACTCGGACAGGCATGAACTGTCATCGAGTTCGAGCACCGGCGCCGCGCCTAAGGAGTTTTTCGCGAGGAATTCAGGCGCGCGGCTTTTCCGAGCCAGAATATCAACTTCTTCCAGCGCAAGTTCGATACCCTTTCCGCGGCAAAGATGCGGACCCGACGCGGGGTTTGGCGCAAGAGTATGATTGTACGGCTTCAGGGGATGGGCTATTTTCCAAATACCATGGGCGATTTGTCCTTACGCCGCGAGCGTGTCGAGCAAGGCCTTGGCCTCTTTCAGGACGGGCGTGTCGAAACCTTCGGTGAACCAGCCATAGATCGGCGCGAGCAGTTCGCGTGCCTCGGAACGTTTGCCCTCGTCGCGCCATAGGCGAGCGAGAACTGTCGCGCCGCGGAGTTCATAGGTCCTCGCACCCTGCAGCGCCGCAATTGCAAGCGCCTGACGATAGCTCTCCTCGGCCATAATCCGGTCGCCTGTGGCCAGGAGTAAGTCGCCCCTCACAAGAGCTACGTCAAACTCGTTCAACCGCTCCCCGGTCTTCCCGACAATCTTCGCCGCCTCGCCCAGACAATCGAAACCCTCAACGGCACGGCCGAGTGCGCCAAAGGCCGTGGCTAGCCCCGCCAGCAGCCCAGACCTACCCACGGCAAAGCCCATTGCGCGAAGTGAGGAAAGGCCCTTCATCATTAAATCGAGGCCTTCCTCTGGGCGTCCAAGCACCGTCAACGAGAGCCCCTGCCAAAAATTACCCAACGCTACCCAATGCGGAAAACAATGTTCATTCGAGAGAGCCATTAGCTCCTGAGCATATCGATGCGCCTCATGAGGCGAGGAGATGACCGCTTCAAAATGGCACGCCCAAGAAAAGGCAAGGGCAGAGGTACTAGCATGCCGTAATGCTCGGGCCTCCGTCAACGCCGCGTTCAATCGCGTGCGCCCTTGCTTAATGTGGCCTTGCAAAGCCAAGATAACGGCCAAGTTCAAAAGCGTCTGGACGTGCTGGTCGTGCACGACCCAGGCCGCCAACACCGCGCGATGTGCCGGATCACCCAAGGCGTCACACTGCTCCAAAAGGGCACGGGCGGTAGTGAGTTCCCCAAGGTAGACACAGGTCACGCCACGTTCCTCCTTGCCTAAGAGTGATGCGGATGAATTGTCGTGCGCCTTTCCGAAGTTCTCCAACTCCTCGGCATAAGCCAGCGCCACCCTCAACTCGCCGCGCACCTCGTGTAAAAACCATAACCCATGGAGCAGCGGCGCGAGATAGTCGCGTGCATCGAGCTGCTCGGCTAGCTCTCGGGCTCGCCCATAGGCCTCCTCCACCTCTCGCGCGGAAAATCCTTTGGTGCCGGCCGATGCCTGCCCGATGCCTATTTGCAGATCAAGTTCATGTTGTTGGCGCGCTCGACTATCGGGGACGCTTGGCAGCAAATCTAATCCTTTCTGGAAAAGCGCCATCGCCTCGGTCATGGCCGATCGCACGACTGCCTGCTGTCCTGCCTTGAGCAAATAGCTGACCGCCTTCTGGTTAAAGCCGGCCTCGGCGCAATGCTGCGCCAACAGTTGTGGTTGTGCAGCTGCGAGATCGGCGAATTGGTCCTCCAGAGTGGCCACTATCCGCCCATGAATCTGCTTGCGCCGACTGCGTAGCAGTGTGCTGTACGCGGCGTCCTGCACGAGGGCGTGCTTGAAAGTGTACTCGGCGTTCGGGGGCGTGCCGCGGCGGAAGATCAGCTCGGCGGCCACCAGCTGCTCCAGCGCCTCGTCGAGCTTGTGCGGTGGCACCTGTGCGACGGCGCCAATGAGTTCATGCGAGAACGAGCGGCCAAGCGCTGCCCCGATCTGGGCGACCTCGCGCGTCGGCGCCAGGCGATCGAGTCTCGCTAGCAACGAGGCATGCAACGAGGTCGGAATCGCGAGCGAGGTAACCGGTCCTGCCGCCGCATAATGGTCGCCGGATTCGGTAACGAGGCCGCTCTCAACTACCGACTTGGTTAGCTCCTCGATGAACAGCGGCACTCCATCGGTGCGCTCGACAATCTGCTCTGCAACCTCCTTCGGCAAGGCCTTGCCGCCGGTCACGTAGCCGATCATCTCGGCGCGCTGGCGCGGCGGCAGCCGGTTGAGCGTCATTAGCGTCACATGCGGGCGGCCGACCCAGGGTGTGGAGAATTCCGGCCGGAAGGTCATGATCGCAAGCACCCGCAACCTGGCCAACCGCTCGATCAGGAGATCGAGCGACTCGCGCGTGGTCGGGTCACTCCAGTGGATATCCTCGTACACCATCAGCAGCGGCTGTCGGGCCGCCAACCCCTCGACCTGCGCGCTCAGCGCCGCGAGCGTCCTCTCCTTGCGCTTCTGCGGTGTAAGATCGAGCTGCGGATAGCGCCCCTCGGCGGGGATTGACAGTAAATCGGCAAAGAACGGCGCGACCTCACGCACGTTGTTGGTCGCCTGTGCCAGCAACGCCTCCAGCTTGTCGAGCCGTTGCTCCGCAGTATCCTCGCGCCGCAGGCCCGCCGCGCGTTCCAATTGAGCAATGATCGGAAAGAGCACGCTGTCTTGGTGATGCGGCGAACAGAAGAAGCGCAGGCGGGTGTGCGGTTCCGCTGTGAGGCGCTGTTGCATTGTCTCGGCGACGCGCGACTTGCCGATGCCCGGCTCACCGGAAATCAACACGACAGAGCCGTCGCCGCGCTTGGCCTGCTCCCAGCGCCGCATCAGCAGATCAATTTCCTCGCTGCGGCCAACTAGCGGCGTCGTCTCGGTGCGCAGCGCCGCGAACCGGCTCTCAATCGAACTCGCGTGCAGTGCCACGTACGCGCGGACGGGCCCGGCAATGCCCTTCAATCCCCGCGCCCCGAGCTCTTCAAGTTCGAAGAGGTTGCCGATGAGTTTGCGCGTGCTCTCGGCAATCACTACCGTGTCCGGCCGAGCGATGCCCTGTAGCCGCGCCGCGAGATTCGGAGTCTCGCCGACGATTCCGCGCTCCTGCGCCTCGCCCGATCCCACGAGGTCACCCACGACGACCAGCCCGGTGGCAATGCCGACGCGCGTTTGCAGAGTGGCGTGTGTCTTTAAATCGGTTACTGCATAGACCAACTCCAGCCCTACGCGCACTGCCCTCTCAGCATCGTCTTCGTGTGCGAGCGGATAGCCGAAGTAGACCAACACGCCGTCGCCCATGTATTTGGCGACGAATCCCCCGAAACGACCCACGGTTTCCGCGACGCGCTTCTGGTACGCCGCGATGACTTCGCGGAGGTCTTCAGGGTCCATGCTGGCCGAGAGAGCGGTTGAGCCCACAAGGTCCGCGAACATCACTGTGACTTGCCGGCGCTCCGCGGTATCTTGCGGCTTTCGCTCAGACGCACCGAGTTTAGGCGTTGTCGCCGCCAGATCGCCAAGCTCCGCAATCGCCGCGAGTATCTTCCGCCGATGGCCGAGCAGGACGCCGATGTCCTTGAGGTCTTGATCAGTGAGATGGGGTAGTACTGAGATGTCGATTCCGTTTTCAGCAAAGCGCCGAGAGTACTCGGACATGCCGAGCTTCTTGAGCCAATCCGCAATCGATTGCATCGGCCCTCGCAGCGCAGATTTATTGTGCTCCAATGAAACCCTTCACGCAGACAACTCCTCCAGCAACGCCTTGGCCTCCTTGAGGTCGCGCGTATCGAACCCCTCAGTGAACCACCCATAAACCGGAGCGAGCAGTTCGCGAGCTTGCTGCGGCTTGCTCTGGGAGCGCCAAAGCCGTTCCATGCTCATTGCTCTAGTTGGTCGAGCAGTTTCTTCGCTTCTTGAAGCAACGGTGTATCGAAGCCTTCGGTGAACCAGCCGTAGATTGGCGCTAGCAGATCGTGCGCCTCGACACGTTTGCCTTGATTGCGCAACAGGTTGGCAAGGCCCATGGCCCCATGTAATTCGAGGGCCTTGGCATGCTGTCGCTCGGCAACGGCGATAGCCCGACGGTAACTCTGCTCTGCCGCCGCCTGATCGCCAATCGCGTACAAAAGATTGCCCTGCATCCCATAATTCTGAGCCTCGCACCAGCGCTCGTTGGTCTCCTCGATGAACCGCGCACCCTCGCGCAAAAGGTTTAGGCCATCTTTCAGCTGGCCGAGCGCGGCATGGGCCTCCGCTTGCCCAACCAATCTGTCCGCTTCACCCACCCGGGCACCGATTGAATGCGCGATCGCGGCCCCCTTGGTCATCAAGCTAAGGCCCTCGCGTGGCTGCCCTAGCGCCACTGTCGACCACCCCAGAAAACCCGTCGCAATGACCAAAGGCCAAGGAAAGCCATGCTCGTTCGCGAGGTCAAGCATTTCCTGAGCATATCGTCGGGCCTCGTTGGGCAGGTTCGCGAGCCTAGCGATGATCAAAGGATACACCAGGCAAATGGCCTGGGTGTAGGTGTGCTGAAGCGCGCGGGACTCCACCAGCATCTGATCAGCGCGCAATCGTGCTTGGTCAAAATAGCCAAGGTACGCCAAGTTAGAAGCGGAATACCCCAGCATTAGCGCGTAGCTGTCTTCTGAAGTCATGGCGATTGACGCCTTCCGATGTGCTGGTTCACCCAGACCGTGGCACTGCTCGAACAGCGTGAGGGCGACGTCGAACTCGCCAAAAATAAAGTGAATAATTCCGCGACAATGCCGGCTCAGCAGCACCCCTTCGGTCTTGCCCAAAGCATTGCCAACCCGTTCCATGCGTTCCGCAAATGACAGCGCAAGTTTGTGCTCGGCCCGGAGCAGATGGTACAGAAATTGCCCGTAGTTGAGTGGAAGAACGTATTCGACCCGATTGATTTGCTCGGCTATCGCACTCGCTCGGGCCAAGACTTCGCCAACCTCGGGCGCCGAATAGCCCATGGTGCCCATGAGTGCCGAACTAAGAGCGGCTTGCAGATCAAGCTCCTGTTGTTGACGGCTGGCATTGTCAGGCTGCCTCGCCAGCAGGTCCAATCCCTTCCGCAACTGAGCGACGGCCTCGACCATCGCCGAGCGGGCGACCGCCCGCTGTCCGGCCTTTAGCCAATAGCCAACCGCCTTCTCGTTGAGCCCTGCCTCACCGCAATGCTGCGCCATAAGCTGCGGTTGCGCAGCTACTAGTTCAGGGAACCTGCTCTCGAGAGTGGACGCGATGCGCGCGTGAATCTGCTGGCGGCGGTCGCGCAACAGGGTGCTGTACGCGGCGTCCTGTACCAAGGCATGTTTGAAGGTGTACTCGGCATCGGGGGCGGTCCCGCGGCGAAAAATCAACTCAGCGCTCACAAGTTGCTCAAGCGCGTCATCGATTCGTTGCTGCGGCATTTTAGCGACGGCGCTGATCAGGTCGTGCGAGAACGAGCGCCCAAGTGCTGCCCCAATCTGCGCCACTTCGCGCGTCGGAGCCAGCCGATCAAGTCTCGCCAAGAGAGAAGCCTGGAGCGTGGTCGGGATACTGAGCGGCACCGCCGGCTGAGCCATGGAGTAATGATCTCCGGCCTCGGTCACCATCCCGCTCTCAATAACAGACTTTGTTAGCTCTTCGATGAACAGCGGCACGCCGTCGGTTCGGTCGACGATCTGATCGACGATCTCTCGAGGCAACGTCTTAGCGCCGGTTATATGGGCGATTACCTCAGCGCGCTGTCGCGGTGGCAGGCGGCTGAGACTCAAGAGGGTCACATGCGGGCGGCCGACCCAAGGCGGGGTAAACTCTGGCCGGAAGGTGATAATTACCAGTACGCGCAGCGTCGGCACCCGATCAATCAATAGGTCGAGCAACTCCCGCGTCGTTGGGTCACTCCAGTGGATGTCCTCGAACACCATTAACAGGGGCTCTCTCGCGGAGAGTCCCTCGACTTGAGCAACCAGCGCCGCCAGCGTCTTCTCCTTGCGTTTTTGAGGAGTGAAATCAACCGATGGGTAACGGTCGCCGCTCGGAATCGAGAGCAGGTCCGCGAGCAATGGTGCAATCTCAGTTATATCGTTGGTCGCCTGCAGCAGCACCGCCTCCAGCTTGTCGAGCCGTTGCTCAGTGTTGTCGTCACGCTGGAATCGAGCTGCTCGTTCGAGCTGGGTTATGGTCGGATAGAGCGCGCTGTCCTGATGATGGGGTGTGCAGAAAAAACGCAGCCGCGTGTGCGGCTCTCCGCCAAGCCGCTCTTGCATCGTTTGGGCTATTCGCGATTTCCCGATACCTGGCTCGCCCGAGATCAGCACCACCGAGCCATCGCCCTCCTTCGCTTGTTCCCAGCGCCGCGTCAGCAGATCGATCTCTTCGTCGCGACCAACCAGTGGCGTCGTGGCGCTGCGCAGTGCCTCGAAACGGCTTTCTACCGAACTTGGTCGTAGCGCTGCCCAGGCTCGCACAGGCCCTGCAATGCCCTTGAGGTCTTGTGCGCCGAGGTCTTCAAGCTCGAACAGGTTGCCGAGAAGTCTTCGCGTGCTCTCCGCGATGACTACCGCGTTCGGTTTAGCAATGCTTTGCAGACGCGCTGCGAGGTTCGGCGTCTCGCCAACGACTGCCTGCTCATGAGCGGAACCCGATCCAATCAGGTCGCCGACAACGACCAGCCCGGTAGCGATGCCGACGCGCGTTTGCAGCGTTGCGTGCGTTTTCAGGTCGCTTACCGCTCCAATTAACTCCATCCCCGCGCTCACAGCCCGCTCGGCATCGTCCTCGTGGGCTTGCGGATATCCGAAGTACACGAGGACGCCGTCGCCCATGTACTTCGCAACGAAACCTCCAAAGCGACGCACGGTTTCGGCGGCACATTTCTGATAAGCGGAAATGACCTCGCGCAAATCCTCGGGGTCCATGCGCGCGGACATACCCGTCGAACCGACAAGGTCCGAGAACATCACCGTCACTTGGCGGCGTTCCGCAGCGTCCTGTGGCTTTGGTGCCACTCGCAGGGCTAGCTCAGGTGTCACCGGGGTCGCGCTGCCAAGCGCGCTAATCGCCCGCAGGATTTTTCGCCGATCCCCAAGCACGACACCGAGGTCTTTCAGGTCCTGGTCAGTCAGGTCGTGAAGGACAGCGAAATCAATCCGGTTTTCAGCAAAGCGCTGCGCATACTCGGACATGCCGAGCTTTTCTAGCCAGTCCGCAATTTGTTGCATCCGCGGCCCCGTGACGGCGCCAAGGCTCTGCAGCCCCCACGGGTCCAAGATGGCGCCCCAGCTCCATTTGGTCGCCGGTGGAAAGCGGCGACATTGTTTATCATGCATCGAGCGGTCAGCGCCACTTACGCCTTCGACCGTGACTGCAGGCTCGCCAGCTCGCGTGCGACATCCGCGTCATGCGCGGCCTCGTCGGCCCGCGCGAGCGCCGGGCTCCATCGTCCGCGCATCACGAAAATGGTGGCAATGAACAGCACCACGCCGGCGATGCACACCACGTACCAGATGCGCCATTCGCCTGGCGCGGCCGCGGCGGCCGCCTGGATCGCGCCCATTTGGGCTAGCAGCTCTGGTGGCGGCGTGAGATGCGCCGCCTGCGCCTGCTGGTAGGCCGCGATGTAGAAGGGTGCCGCCACCAGCGTGTTCACCGATTTCACCACCAGCGGCAGCGCGACGAAGCACGCGGTCACCACGAGCCGTATCAGCCAGCCCCATACCGCGAGCCCGGTCGCAGTTAGCGCGGGATTGTGCGCTTCCACCGTCTCCGTGAAGCTCGCCATCCAACTCACATAGGCGCAGCCCCCGAAGATCGATTGCGCACAAAGTATGATCGCTAGCGTGGTGAAGCTTGGATGCAGCCCTGCCTGGGTGAGGTAAAGATAGATCGCAATTACACTGCCGATCGCGCCGACCAGCATAAATGGCTTACGCACCCGGAAGTGATCTGAGAGCAGGCCCGCGACAATCAGCGCTACGGCGTTCGTCGCCCAGCTCCAATTTCCCAGGGCATTTGCCTGCTCCACCGAAAACTGGAACATGGTCACTAAGTAGATCACGCCGAAGGCCACCGCCGTGTAGTAGAAGATCAGTAACACCGACACGCCCAAGGCCGATGCGATCACGTCCAGATGCAACATCTGCCGCCATGGGTTGCGCAAGGCGGCCTCGATATCGAGCCCCTTCGCCTTTAGCTCGATGAGCACCCGGTCGCGCTCGCTCACCATCAACTGGTCGCGGAGCGCCGGTGCGAGCTCGCGCAGGAACAGGAACGCCAGCACGAACAACACCAAGCTGACCGCGCCGCAGATGTAGAACTCGCTCTGCCAGGTCTGGTAGATCGGCAGCGTCAGCGTGATGATTGCGCTTACTGTCAGGCTGCCCAGTACCGGACCGATGGTCCAGAACCCCATCGCGGTCGCGCGTCCAACCTGCGGCGAGAAATCGCGGATCAGCGCGGGCGTCGCGACAAGAGCGATGCCTTCGACGAAGGATACCGCGCCGAAGGCAAGCCCAAATCCAAGCGCACTCGTGACGTTCGGGGCCCAGAACGCGATAATCAGCGCCACCACCAGCAGTCCATAGACCACCAGATTTGCGCGACCGAATCGGTCGCTTAGCCCCGCGAGCAGCGACGCGAAGGCGCCCAGCAGATTTCCCGCTGCGAGCACGTAGACGAAAGTCGAAAACGGCATGTGCAGCTGCGGCAGCATCAGGGTCGCCACGCCGCCGCCCACGTAGAGCGCATAGTAGAGAGCGATCGTGATCGCGACCACGAGCAGTAGCTGCCACTGTCGCTGCGCGCGTTCCGGATAATGCGCGAGTTGGCGATTCCAAACCGCGATGCCACTCTGTGCCTGTGGCGATGGTTTCGTTGACGGCATTTTAGTCCCTTCTCCTCGTTCTCATCTCCCCAAGTCATCACCTCGCTGTTCAGCTCGACGATCGCGAGTTCATTGTCGCGATCAAGTGAAACCGCGAGCCAAATTCCAACCTCGTCCAAGTGCCTCGCTGCATGTGCTCGGAGGTATCATCCGCCCACAACGCAAAGGATTCCAATAACCAACAAAGAACCACGTACGGGCATTCCCGCCGACCCAATTGTTGATGTCCAAGTTCCGTCTCCCTAAGAGGCCGTTTCGAAATTCTTTGTCAGGCGTGCAGCTCTTCGAGCAGCGCCTTCGCCTCTTTCAGATCGAGTGTGTCGAACCCTTCCGTGAACCACCCGTAGACCGGAGCGAGCAGTTCGCGAGCTTGCTGCGGCTTGCCCTGAGAGCGCCAGAGGCGCGCGAGGCTCATCGCGGCGCGCAGTTCCCAGGACTTTGCTTGCTGTTGGCGCGCCACCGCGAGTGCATGATTGAAATAAGTCTCAGCTTTCATCGCGCTCGTGCTTGCCTGCGAAGACCCATGCGCGATTTCGCCAGCTATCCGATAGACTTCAGCCTCCCACCACTTTTCATTGGTAGTGTCTATCGTTGTAATAGCTTGATTGACGCACCGCGAAGCGTTGCCGAACTGGCCAAGTGCAGCATAAGCTTGGGCCAAAAATGATAAAGAAAATGGCATCCCGTATATTGAACCTGACGAGCGCAACGCGGTGATCCCTGAAGTGATGGTGTTGATTCCGTCCGCTGCCTCGCCGGTCAGGCTCGATACGTAACCTTGACAGATGGTTGCGTAGGCTTTCCAGAACCCGGAGCCTTTTTCGTCCGCTAGAGCGACAACCTCATTAGCTCGCGCGTTTAGCAGTTCATAGTATCCACAATTTATGAGGGTCCGGCATGAGTTGACCAACGCATACATCAGTGTCGTGGCTAGTCCAATCTGGCGGGCATGGGTGACTGCTTGCTCTGCGTCAGCCAGTGAGGTTCTAGGATAGCCCAGCAACCACAGGGCTTCCGACCGAAATGACAAGCTCGCAACGCGCACGTCCTGACCAAAACGTGTTGCAAGCGAAAGATGTTTGGCAGGATCGTAAAAGGCGATTGCCTGATCAAAATGTGCCTTGGCTTCGGCAATGGCACCCACACTGAGCAGTGACATGCCCTTTAAGCGATGGCCGACCATGCGCGGGCCTACAGCCCCGCTCTTCTCAGCGAAAGCGAGGAACTGCGTTGCGGAGTCGCTTACGGCATCGCCGTTGAATGCTATCAGGTTCGCGACCCAGAAGCTGTAGAGCACAGAAAAAAGCAGCAGCGGGTCTTCGGGACCCTCGCCCAAGTTTTCAGCCTCTTGGATTAGCAGACGTGCCCGCTCTGCGGCCGCCCTGGTCTCGGGTGCAGCGGCCCCTTTCAAATGATAGAGGGGCGAGATAAGTGCGACTTGCAAGTTGATCTGTTCGCGACGCAACGGGGCGGTGGCCGGCAAACTCGCGATCTGCGCAAGCGCACGCGTAAGCTGATCTATGCCTTCAACCAGGGCCGATTGTGCGAGTGACCGCTGTCCCCCTCTACCCCACATCAGCGCGGCTTTCTCGATCTGCCCGGCCTCGGTGTAGTGGCGAGCAAGCAGTTGAGGCTGGCTCTCGGCGATCTCGGGAAACTGTTTCTCGATGGTTAAAGCGATGCGAGCATGAAGCGCTCGACGCGGCTCGCGCAGCAACGTGCCATAGGCGGCGTCCTGCACCAGGGCGTGTTTGAACAGATAAGTCGCGTGCGGCTGAACTCCCTGCCGGAAGACCAGACCAGCAGCAACAAGACGGTCAAGCGCTGACGCCATTTCCCGCTCCGGTTTTTCGGCGACCGCGCCCAACAGCACGTGCGAAAATTCCCGACCGATGGCCGCTCCGATCTGCGCTACCTCTCTCGCCGGCCCGAGCCGGTCGAGCCGTGCCATCAGCGATGCGTGCAGGCTTGCCGGAACTGCCAAGGCCGGGGGCGGAACGGCGGCGGCGGTTTGCTGCGCGCTTTCGCTCTCCGCTTCCAAGACCGCCTTGGTCATTTCCTCGACGAAGAGAGGAATACCATCGGTGCGCTCGATAATATCCTGTCTGACGCTCGCCGACAGCGGCTTATTGCCAGTGACGCCGTCGATGATCGCGGCGATTTCTCGCTCGTCTAGTCGGTTGAGGACAATTGCTGTTACGTGAGGTCGGCCAATCCAAGGAGCCTCAAATTCAGGTCGGTACGTGACGATCAGCAACACGCCCAGAGTTCTTATCCGGTCCACGACTCGACTGAAGGCTTCCAAGCTGGTGGGGTCGGCCCAGTGGGCATCCTCAAAAATCACCAGCACAGGCTTTTGTCTGCTCAACGCCTCCACTTGCGCAGTCAGTACTTCGAGCGTCTTCTGCCGGCGCAGCTCGGGAGTTAGTTCGACCGTCGGATAGCGTCCGTCACTCGGCAGCGACAACATTTCGGCTAAGAGTGCCGCGTCCTGGCGGGGCGTGAAACTCTGCACCAGCACGGCATCTAGTTTGTCGAGCTTCACTTGCGCTGTGTCGTCGTGTGCAAATCCAGCAGCGCGCTCCATCTGCCCAATGATCGGATGGAGAGGACTGTCTGTGTGTTGCGGTGAGCAAAAATAGCGCAACCGCGTGTGTGGTTCGGTGGCGAGGCATTCCATCAACGCCGCCGTCAGTCGCGATTTACCAATCCCCGGCTCGCCAGAGATCAAGACCACTTGACCTTCGCCTGTCTTTGCCTTCGACCAGCGCCGCAGCAGGATTTCGAGTTCTTCCTCTCGGCCGACAAGTTCGGTCAGACCGCTTGCGTGCAGCGCCTCAAAGCGGCTCTCCACTGAACTCGGTCGCAATGCCGCCCAGGCTCGCACAGGCTCTGCGATGCCCTTGAGGTCTCGTGCGCCGAGGCCCTCAAGCTCGAACAGATTGCCAAGGAGCCTTCGCGTGCTCTCAGCGATGACCACGGTGTTCGGCTCGGCGACGCCCTGAAGGCGTGCTGCGAGGTTTGGCGTCTCGCCAACGACTGCTTGCTCTTGAGCTGCGCCCGACCCAATCAGGTCGCCGACAACGACCAGTCCCGTCGCGATACCGACGCGCGTTTGCAGCGCCACGCGCGTCTTTAGATCGCTGACGGCAGCCACCAACTCCAGCCCGGCGCGGACTGCTCGCTCGGCGTCGTCCTCGTGCGCCAGCGGGTACCCGAAGTAAACCAACACGCCA
>Ga0187783_10000602_pt1 | contig 26218 bp, 24 predicted proteins | sample 1015_SJ02_MP02_2_FD_132471 | JGI IMG/M metagenome (GOLD analysis project Ga0187783, IMG submission 132471) | Tropical peat soil microbial communities from peatlands in Department of Meta, Colombia - 1015_SJ02_MP02_20_MG | ecosystem: Environmental > Terrestrial > Soil > Wetlands > Peat | place...
CGGCCGCGCTCGACGCCAAGACCGGCGGGCGCGTCTTCCTCAAAGCCGAGACGCTGCAGCACACCGGCTCGTTCAAATTCCGCGGCGCCTACAACAAACTCGCGGCGATTCCGCCGGAGCGACGATCCGGCGGGGTAGTCGCGTTTTCGTCCGGGAACCACGCTCAGGGCGTCGCCGCGGCGGCGCAGCTCCTCGGCATGCGCTGCGTAATCGTCATGCCGAGCGACGCGCCGCGCGCCAAGCGCGAGCGCACCGCGGCGCTCGGCGCCGAAGTCGTGCTGTACGACCGCGCCCGCGATGATCGCGAAGCGATCGCTCGCGACATCTCCACGCGCCGCGGCGCCGTTCTGGTGCCGCCCTATGACGATGCGCTGATCATCGCCGGCCAGGGCACTGCCGGCCGCGAGATCGTCGAGGACCTCGGGGCGCTCGGCCTTGCTCCCGACGTCGTAGTCGTCACCGCTTCCGGCGGCGGACTGACCGCCGGCATCGCGCTCGCCATCAAGGCACGCGTGCCGACGGCGGCGCTGTACACCGCCGAGCCGCAGGGATTCGACGATCATGCGCGGTCGTTTCGCAGCGGCCGGCGCGAGGAGAACGCGGCGCTGACCGGCACCATTTGCGACGCGCTGATGGCGCGGATGCCGGGCAAGCTCACCTTCGCCATCAACCGCTCGCTGGTCGGCGCCGGCGTGGCGGTCAGCGACCAGGAAGTCGCCGCTGCCGTGGCATTCGCGTTTGCCGAATTGAAGCTGGTGGTCGAACCGGGCGGCGCGGTCGCGCTCGCCGCGCTGTTGACCGGCAAAGTCGACGTCAAAAATAAAGTCGGCGTCGCCGTGCTTTCCGGCGGCAATGTCGATCCGGAACTTTTCTCCCGTTTGGTCGCTTAACGCGCACCAAAGATCAGGCGCCGGCGCCCGGCATGAAGCAGCGAATCTGCGTGGCGCCGTCCTGGTCCCGGTACGGCCACACCACGGCTGGACCGAACTTGTTTGGCTCCGTCACGAGCGCTGAATCGGGTACAACAAACCACTGCCCATTCAACCGCACCCGATAACGGCCATCCAGAGTGTCCCAATCAACATTTTCGACTTTGACACCATCGGCGAACGAACAGCACAAGCCCTTGCCGCTCGCGAGCTGGTCGAACCACGGTTTAAGTGGTGAATCGGCATAACGGCCGTCGTCCCGCGCGGATACGCTGGCCGGAACTGCTGCAAGCATGCACAACGCCACCGCCGTCAACGCCAGACCGGTAAGTCTGTGCATAGTGGCCTCCAGATGATCATGTGCGGACCGCAAACGAATGGTCCTGCAGACCCGGAGCACTCAGCGCATCGCCTGCACGTCGTTGTTGATCCGCTTGAACTCCCTAGCAACTTCCGTGCCGTGTCATCGACGCGACATTGGAGAACTTGAATGGTTAACGAGAGGTTAACGTCGGCCGCCTAAAATGTATCCAGCGCTGCCTACGGACGCGGCTAACCGAACAAAGCGATCAGTTCGTCGTCGCTCAGAGCGCGCAATGCCGCAAGCGGATCGCTCGGTACCGGCCGTGTTGCAGTCCGAATCGCCGAGGCGGCGGCGATTCGCAACGGCGGAGGCTCGCAGGCCGCGGCCGAAGCCGGCGCGGGCATCGCCACGGCGGGCGGCGGCGGGGCGGACATAGAGTTTTCCGGCGCCGGCTCGAACAGGTCCGCCGGATCGTCTTTCGGGCCGGCCGGCAGTTCCGGCCCCGGCAACAGCGGATGCGCTTCGCCAGATTGGCCGGTCAATTCGCCATCATGCCCACGCCCATTCGCGTTTCGCTCGGGGGCAGGAAAGTAGAAGTCGGGCGGCGCGATGTACCAGCGTGCGCTGCGATCCGCCGGTTCGGCAGTTCGCGGGTCGGACGCCACTTCACGATCCTGCACGAGGGGGGCAACGGACCGCTCTTGCGATTCGCGCGCCGTTTGCGAATCCTCGCCGAGCGAGGTTAGCGATGCCGCCAGCTGAGCCGCGGCCGCGGCAAATTTCTTGTCGTCCTGCAATTCGAATTCGAAGGAAACGGAGTCGGAGCCCCGATCGATGTCCCGATCTGCGCCAGACTCATCCCGACGACCGGCGGCAGGAAGCACGCAGGCATCGTAGATTTCGCGCACAGCGGCATCGAGCGCATCGCACAGCCCCGCATCGACCGCGCGCTCGCGCAGCTTGAAGGCGATATCGGAAATGCGCTCGGCAGCGGCGCCGACGGTCGGTCCGCGCACCGATTCTCTTACCATCGGATTGACGGGGACGGCCGCCTCGATTCGCGCAATCGCGCTGACGACCAGATCGGTGTCGGCATGGCGATTGCGGTTCGCAAATTCGGTCAAAAACCAACGGCCGCGCTCGGTCGCCGTGACCGCCGCGTAAACCGCGTCATACTCCGCATCTTGCGGCAGCCCGACGGTAATGCCGTGCAGTGCTGATGATTCGTTGGGCATGGCAAGACCGAATCAAGCCCCACAGGCAAATTCTGCGCAATCCGCTCCGGTCCACAATATGTAAAGATATTGACAGGTTAGGCCCATTTATCCCCACAAAGCAGGGGCTGGCGGATAGGCCAGACTACCCACATACCACAAACCGTCAGGCCGATCCCTGGCGAGCAACAGCGGGCCATCGAGATCGACCACGCGGGCGCGCTGCGCCACCAGCATGGCCGGCGCCATCGCCAGCGACGTTGCCACCATGCAGCCAGCCATGACCGACAGGCCGCGGCGCTCTGCCTCGGCGACGAGCGCCAAGGCCTCGGTCAAGCCGCCCGCCTTGTCGAGCTTGACGTTGACGGCGTCGTATTTGCCGGTCAGCGCATCGAGCGAGCCGCAATCGTGCGCGCTCTCGTCGGCGCAGACCGGAATGGAACGTGCGATGCGCGCGAGTGCACCGTCGCGGCCTTCCGGCAACGGCTGCTCGATGAGCGTGACGCCGGCCGCGGCGCAGGCCTCGAGGTTCTGCCGAAGATTATCGTCGTTCCATCCTTCGTTGGCGTCGACAATAAGCTCCGCCTTCGGCGCGGCGCGGCGCACCGCTGCGATTCGCTCGCCGTCATCATCGGCGCCGAGCTTCACCTTGAGCAGCGGTCGTGTCGCGGCGCGTTCGGCGGCTTCGGCCATTGCCGCCGGCGCGGCAAGCGAAATGGTGTAGGCGGTGACCACCGGCTGCGGCACGGCAAGACCCGCCAATTCGTGCACCCGCCGTCCGCTTTGCTTTGCGCTCAAATCCCACGAGGCGCAGTCGAGCGCATTGCGCGCCGCGCCGGCCGGCATCGCGGCTTGCAGCGCCGCGCGGTCGAGACCGCGCCGCAACAGCGGACGCATCGCTTCGATGGCTGCGACGACACCGTCCGCAGTTTCGCCGTAGCGCGCATAGGGCACGCACTCGCCGCGGCCGCGATGGCCGCCGTCGCGCAGTTCGACCGTCACCACGATGGCTTCGGTCTTACTGCCGCGGGCGATGGCGAAAACGCCGGCGATGGGCCAGCGCTCGATCTGGACGGAAAGTTCCATACACGGCGCGAGTATGGCCGCAGCCCGGCGCCGCGCTCAAGGACATTACGCCGCGATTTCGGCATCCTGGTCGATGGGCAGCTCCGGCTCTTCGTCCGGCGGTGGCGGCATCATGGCGGCGCGGTCGATCCACGGGATGATCTCAAAGCGGCCGTCGTGGTGCTCGGCCAGCGCCGTGCAGCTTTCCACCCAGTCGCCGCAATTCATGTAGCGAATGCCGAAATAGTCATGGATCACGGCGTGGTGGATGTGGCCGCAAATGACGCCGTCGACATGGCGGCGATGCGCTTCTTCCGCGAGCGTCTGCTCGTAGGCGCCGATATAATTCACCGCGTTCTTGACCTTGTGCTTGGCCCATTGCGACAGCGACCAGTAGGAAAAGCCGAGCCGGCGGCGGATGGCGTTGAAATAGCGGTTGATCAGAATGGCGAGGTCGTAGGCGGTGTCGCCGAGCAGCGCCAGCCAGCGCGCATGCTTGACCACCATATCGAAGACGTCGCCATGGACGACTAGATAACGGCGGCCGTCGGCAGCCACATGAATCGCGGTTTCCATTACTTCGATGCCGCCGAAATGCGTGCCGTAATAGTCGCGTAGAAACTCGTCATGATTGCCGGGCAGATAAATAATGCGGGCACCCTTGCGCGCCTTGCGCAACAATTTCTGCACGATGTCGTTCTGGGCTTGCGGCCAGTACCAGCCGGAGCGCAATTGCCAGCCGTCGACGATATCGCCGACCAAATAGATGGTGTCGGCATCGTGATAGCGCAGGAAGTCGAGCAGGTGCCCGGCCTGGCAGCCGCGCGCGCCGAGATGCACATCGGAAATAAAGAGCGTCCGGAACTTGATCGTGCCGAGCTCGAGCGTCACCGAGCGTCATCTCGCCTGTCTATTGCGCCGAATCAGAGTCTAAAATTGTTCCGTTGCAGGACCATGACAGCAATCGTTAACGTGGCGACTCAGCGTTGATGTCGCCGGCGGCCGCGAGTCACAGGCCCGTCACGGCGCGCGGTTACATGTCGCCTTTGATGACAGCGCCGATTCTCGCCGCCGCGACCGTCACCTTCGCCGTCACCGCCGTCCAGCTCACGAGCATTGCGATCGCGATTTGCCGCTTGCGCGTGGCGGCGCCGCGCCGGCCGCCGTCAAAGCTTCATCCCCCGGTCAGCCTGGTGCGCCCGCTATGCGGAATAGACAATTACGCCGACGATACGCTGTCTTCGACATTCGCGCTCGATTATCCCAACTATGAAATCCTGTTCTGCGTCGCTTCCGCAAAGGACCCCGTACTGCCGCTCGTCACGCGCTTAATGGCGGCAAATCCCAACGTGCCAACGAAGCTCCTGGTCGGCGACGAACGCGTCAGTCCGAATCCCAAGCTCAATAACATGCTCAAGGGCTGGCACGCCGCCGGCCATCAATGGATCGTCATCGCCGACAGCAACGTCCTGATGCCGCGCGATTTCATCCAACGGCTGTTCGCAAGCTGGCGCGCGGATACCGGACTAGTCGCCTCGCCGCCGATCGGCTGCCGCCCGGACGGCCTGTGGGCCGAAGTCGAGTGTGCGTTCCTCAACACTTATCAGGCGCGATGGCAGTATCTGGTCGACTTCTTCGGCTTCGGTTTTGCGCAGGGCAAAACCATGCTGTGGCGGCGCGCCGACTTGGAACGCGCCGGCGGCATCAAGGCGCTTGCCAAGGAAGTCGCCGAAGACGCCGCGGCGACCAAGATCGTGCGCGGCGCCGGTTTCAAGGTGCGGTTGATCGATCGCCCGCTGGCGCAACCGCTCGGCCGCCGCAGCGCCGCCGAAGTCTGGAACCGGCAATTGCGTTGGGCGCGGCTGCGCCGCGCGAGTTTTATGCTCTATTTCCTGCCGGAGATTTTCTCCGGCGGCATGCTGCCGATGCTCGCGGTAGCCCTCTTGGCAAAAGCATTCTGCTGTTCGCTGGTGTTTTGCGTGGGAGGCTTCGCCGCGCTCTGGTACGGCGCCGAAATGGCGCTCGCCGCCGCCGCGGGCTGGCATGTCTGCGCGCTTTACCCGCTTTATGCGCTCATCCGCGATCTGCTTTTGCCGGTCCTGTTCGTCGCCGCTTTGCGCGGCAACGACTTCGTTTGGCGCGGCAATGAAATGCAGGTCGAACGGATTGAGCCGGGCCGCGTGATGGCGCGAATGCGGCCGCGCGTCTATGAATGGGCGGCCGGGAGCCGCCGGCGGCTGCGGTCGCTGCGGGAACGCGCTTTGTGAGCGAACACAGTTGAGCCCCGACCATCTTGCGCCGGCGGCATTTTGGGCGCAATTTCGCGACCAGGGGTCGCGCGCCGATCATCGGATCGCAAATTGGGGGGTTACAATGCGGCAATCGCCTGCAATAGTCGCTGTAACAATAATGCTTGCCTTGGCGGTATCGTCGTTTTCGGCTGGTCAAGCGAAATCGGCAACGGCGGGCGACGATACGTCCACTGCCAAGCCAACGCCGAGCGTTTCTAAGCTTATTTATCACTCCGGGTCGTGTCACAGTCTGGGCTACGAATGGCCTGGCATAGCGTTTCCCGTTGATTTGCTCGGCGTTCCTCACCCGGTCACCGGCTATATCTGTATGCGGGAATTTCGTTTCGCGCCGCACGATTGGCCGTGAACTGACCGGCAACTGCCGTGTTAGCCTGTCGCCGAAATTGACGTTCTAGGCGGACGCCGCTGCTTCCAGCGCGGCCTTCTCCGCGATCGCCTCGAGCGCGGCCCGCTCGCGCGGGAAATCCGCCGCCACCCAGGCGTCTTCGGCCGCGCGCATCGCCGCGCCCAAGCGCGGCCCCGGGGCGACGCCGCGGCCGGTAAAGTCGGCGGCTTTTAATGGAAAATCCGGTGCCGTCCAGCGCCCGGGCAGGCTCGCCAGACGATGCCAAGCGCGGTCTGCCGCGCCGGCGGCCGAGCGCGACCAGGCAACCAGCACGCGGTCGGCGAACGATTGCGAGCCAAGACGATAGAGCAGCGCATGGCCCGCCCGGTCGCCCGCCGGCGACACCCGCCACCACTGCTCGAGTGCGGTGAGCCGCTCGGCCTCGGCGTTGGACAGGCGCAGCCGCTGCGTGAGCCGCTCACCGTCCTCTTTGACCGCGACGCCGAGCGCGCCCAACCGCCGCACGGCGTCGGCGCCGAAGCTCGTTGCCGCCTCGACCTTCGCCATGTTCGCAAAACTCGCCAACAGCGGCACGCCGCCAAGCACCACGCCGAGGAGACCGGTTTCAGCCATGACCACGAGCGTCGGCGTCGCGTGCGGCGCCAGCAAAAGTTTCAGCAATTCCATCCGCACGCGCTCGCGCGACAACGTTTCGAGTCCGGCGCGGGCCAGGATGCAGGCGTGCAAGCCGGCGGCGTCGGGCGAGCCCACGCCATACCAGGCATGAAAACGAAAGAAGCGCAGGATGCGCAAATAATCTTCCGCAATCCGTTTCGACGGCTCGCCGATGAATCGCACACGGCGCGCGGCGATGTCGGCGATGCCGCCGACATAGTCATAGACCGTGCCGTCCGCCGACACCGACAGCGCGTTGATGGTGAAATCGCGGCGCGCGGCGTCTTGCGCCCAATCCCGGCCGAATACGACCTTGGCCTTGCGGCCGTAAGTTTCGACATCGCGGCGCAGCGTCGTGACCTCGAATGGCTTGCCGTGAATGATGACGGTAACGGTGCCGTGTTCGATGCCGGTCGGTTTCGCTTTCAACCCGGCCGCTTCGACGCGGCGCATGACCTCTTCCGGCAATGCAGTGGTCGCCAGGTCGATTTCTTGGACAGCGCGTTGCATGAGCGAATTGCGTACCGCGCCGCCGACAACGCGCGCTTCTTCGCCGTCGCGATTGAGCAACGCGAAAAGATGCTCGACCGCGACTTCTTTGAGCCAAGCCGCCTCGCCGAGCTGCGCGGTTGCCGTCACCGCGTCGCTCCCGGCACCAGCTTGCCACCCTCGATATGCGCGGGCACGTAGGTCGAGCCCGGCGGAGCGCCCGAGAACTGTGCCAAGAGCAGAAAGCTTCCGACCACGAGCAGCAGCGACGCGATCACAAGCGTCGCGACGCGTGGCAAGGTCCACGCCGACGGCTGCAGCACGCTGGCGCGCGTCGCCACGAGAAACGCGGCATAGAGGACGAACGGGGTGAGAAACAGCCCGATCTCGGTGAAGATTGGCCTGATCATACGCCGTAGACCCGGTCGTACAGGTTTCGCAGGATACCCGCAGTAATGCCCCAAATGTAGCGTTTCTCGAATTCGATAGCGTAAAAATCGCGTTGCAGCCCCTTCCAGTCGCGGGTCTTGCGCTGGTGATTTTCCGGCGCCATGACGAAGGCGAGCGGCACCTCGAATGTCTCGACCACTTCCCGCGGATTGAGGACGAGCGTGAACTTCGGCTCGACGCGCGCGACCGCCGGCAAAATGCGAAACCCGGAAAACGTCAGATAGAGATCGAGATAGCCGATCGGCTCGATCAGCGCCGGCGACAGCCCGGTTTCCTCCTCGGCTTCGCGGAGCGCTGCGGCGACCGGACTGGAGTCGCCGGCCTCGATCTTGCCGCCGGGAAAAGCCACCTGCCCAGCATGGCTCGCAAGCTCGGCGGTGCGCAACGTTAAAAGGACCGTCGGCTCATGCCGGTCGATAATAGGCACCAGAACCGCGGCCTGCGTGGTGGCCTTCACGCCGGCGCGGATCCACATGTCCGGATTGAGATCGAGGTCGCCGCGCGCGCCTTCAGTCTGTGGATCGGTCAGTGCCGGCGGCACTTCGAGCGTGAGCCGCGTTCGCGCGCGATCGAAGAAACTCTGCGACGCCGCACGCGGTAGATCGACGGTTCGCTCGTTCACGTAAAGTCCCTCATTTGCCGCGCCGGCGCCATCGGAAAAAATAAGCCTTGCGACGACACGCCGAACATGAGCGTGCCGCCGACGGCGCGCTCCTCGCCGAGCTCAACGAGGTCGAAAAACAGCGCGCGTGTCACTTTCGCCCATAAGTCGCGGCGCACATGAAGATAGGGCTTCAGGCCGCCGGTGCCAGGCTCCGGTTCGAAGCGCAAGGCATGCTGCAGCCCGCAGGCGACCCAATCGTCGACATTGGTGCGGAAGTTCAGCACTTGTCCGGCGGCGCCATGATCGATGTTGAGTTCGACGGCGAGAAACGGCGCATCGTCGACGCGGATGCCGCACTTCTCGACCGGCGTGACGAGAAAATAGTTCTCGCCCTCGCGCTTGAGCACCGAAGCGAACAGCTTGACCAGCGCCGGGCGGCCGATCGGCGTCTTCAGATAGAACCAGGTCCCGTCGGCGGCGATGCGCATATCGAGATCGCCGCAGAATGGCGGATTCCATAGCTCCACCGGCGGCGGCCCTTTGCCAGCGCGTTTGAGCGCGCCGGTAATCGCCTCAAGATCGGATTGCCCTTCCTTCGCCATGGTTTGCCTTGAATCTGATTGTGGCGGTTCGCATTCGCGGCATCGAGGTACCAATCTGCATCCGGCCGGTCCTGAACCCAAGTTGTTCCTGTGGGTTACGAATCAGCGCAAAATCCGTTTTCGGGTGGGTGGCGCGCATATTGCATCGACGAGCATAGTTGCGCGTCATAGGGCGCAGACTCGATGAACACAAGAATACGACTGAACACAAGGAGTTAACCATGCCCTCTGCCGGCGGAGACGGGCTCGAAAAGCTCGAAGAGATGATCGTGCGCAGCGCCGAATCCACCGCGGCCCATGTGCGCGCCGCCAAAGCTGCAATCGGCACTGTCATATTCGGCCAGGACAGGGTGGTCGAACAGGCGCTGATCACCATCCTGTCCGGCGGGCACGCGCTTCTTCTCGGCGTGCCGGGTCTGGCCAAGACCAAGCTCGTCGACACCATGGGCACCGTGCTCGGGCTTGACGCCCGGCGCGTCCAGTTCACGCCCGACCTGATGCCGTCCGACATTCTCGGCACCGAGGTGCTGGAGGAGAGCGCCACCGGCAAACGCAGTTTCCGCTTCATTTCCGGACCGGTCTTTGCCCAGCTCTTGATGGCCGACGAAATCAACCGCGCCAGCCCGCGCACGCAGTCGGCGCTGTTGCAGGCGATGCAGGAGCAGCACGTCACGGTCGCCGGCACGCGTCACGATCTGCCCAAGCCGTTTCATGTGCTCGCCACCCAAAATCCGCTGGAGCAGGAAGGCACCTATCCGCTCCCGGAAGCGCAGCTCGACCGCTTCCTGATGGAAATCGACGTCGGTTATCCGGATCGCGACGCCGAGCGAAAAATTTTGTTCGAAACGACCGGCGCCGAGGAGACGCGAGCGAAACCGGCGATGAACGCCGACGAACTGATGGCGGCACAGCGGCTCGTGCGAAGGCTCCCGGTCGGCGAGTCGGTGGTCGAGGCGATCCTCGCGCTGGTGCGCTCGGCGCGTCCCGGGCCGGAAGGCGGCGAAGGCGCGAAGCTGATCGCCTGGGGGCCGAGCCCGCGAGCGAGCCAGGCGCTCATGCTCGCGGTGCGCGCGCGCGCTCTCCTTGACGGCCGCCTCGCTCCCTCGATCGACGACGTCATCGACCTCGCCGAGCCGGTGCTCAAGCACCGCATGGCGCTCACCTTCACGGCACGCGCCGAGGGCGAAACCATCGAAGCCGTCATCGGGCGCCTGAAGGCGCGGATCGGATAGGCGGATGGCGGCCGAGGCCAAGCACACGGTTCCGCGCACCTACCAGGACGGTCCCGCGGTCGGCCGCGCGGCGGGCGAGGGCCGCACGCTCGCCGCCAGCATGCCGCGCTTGATCCTCGAAGCGCGGCGCGTAGCGGCCACCGTCATGCACGGCCTGCACGGCCGTCGCCGGGCCGGACCGGGCGAGAACTTTTGGCAATACCGCCGCTTTGTTTCCGGCGAGCCGGCATCGCGCGTCGATTGGCGGCGCTCGGCGCGCGACGATCATCTTTATGTGCGCGAGCAGGAATGGGAGGCCGCGCATACGGTATGGCTCTGGCCCGACCGTTCACCGTCCATGTACTTCGCCTCGCCGCTCGTGCGCGACACCAAGCTGTACCGCGCGCTGGTGCTGACGCTGGCGCTCGCCGAAATTCTGGTCGAAGGCGGCGAGCGCGTCGGCATTCCCGGGCTGACGCGGCCGACCGGCAGCCGCAACGTTATCGAACTGACCGCGCGGGCGATCGCGCACGACCGCAATGAGCGATCAAGCCTGCCGCGGAATTTTACGCCGTCGCCGCTGGCCGAGGTGGTGCTGCTCTCTGACCTGTGGAGCGACATCGGCGACGTGCGTCGCACCCTCACTCAGCTCTCCGGCAGCGGCGCCCACGGTCATGTCGTGCAGATCGTCGATCCCGCCGAGGAAACGTTTCCCTATTGGGGCCGCATCGAATTCATCGAGCCGGAAGGCGGCGGCCGCATCACCGCCGGCCGCGCCGAAACCTGGCGCGCGGATTACACCGCGCGGGTGGCGCGCCATCGCGCCGAGATCCGCAGCGAGACCGACCGGCTCGGCTTCAGCTTCACCGTTCACCGCACCGATCGGCCGGCAAACGAACTCTTGCTTTCCTTGCACGCCCGCATCGGTGCCGCCACCGCGCATGACGCTTCGCGGCCGCGCGTCGCGGCCGCGTCCGGGGTGCCGATATGATTGGCGCGGTTCCGCTGGGCTTCGCCGAACCGCTGGTCCTGATCGGGCTGCTCACGCTGCCGGTGCTGTGGTGGCTGTTGCGACTCATCCCGCCGCGACCGCGCCGGCTCGATTTTCCGCCGACCCGGCTGCTCCTCGACATCGCACCCAAGGAAGAAACTCCCGCCCGCTCGCCGTGGTGGCTGCTGCTGTTGCGGCTGACGCTCGCCGCGCTCGTCATCGTCGCCGCCGCCGGTCCGCTCTGGCATCCGCCGGTAGCGACGACGACGACGCGCGCTCCGGTCGCCATCCTGATTGACGACGGCTGGACCGCCGCCGCGACCTGGCAGGCACGCCTGCGAACCGCCGACGACATCATCGCCCGCGCCGAGGATGATCACCGCGCCGTCGCGCTCATCCCGTTGTCTGACGGGCCGCGCGATATTTCGCTGCAACCGGCCGGTTCGGCGCGCGTGCAGCTGCACCGGTTGCGCCCGGTGCCGCATACCATCGACCGCGCCGAGGCGCTGCCCGCGCTGATGCGGTTTTTGTCGGCTACGCCGAACGTCGAGCTGGTATGGATGTCGGACGGCGCCGATCTCGGCCACGGCGCCGATTTCGTCAACGGCCTGGCGCAGACGGTCGGGCAGCATCCGATCACGGTCGTCGCCGGCGGCATTCCGGGGCCGCGGGCGCTGACCGCCGCCGATAATGCGGCCGGCGCGCTCAGCGTCAAAGTGCTGCGCCCCGACGGCTCGCCCGACGCCGGCACCGCGCGCGCGCTCGATCTCAAGGGTTTACCGCTTGGCGAAGCGCCGTTTCTCTTCAATGCCGCCGATCGCGAAACCGAGGCGCGCTTCGATCTGCCGATCGAACTGCGCAACGACATCACGCGCATCGAGATTTCCGGCGAGCGCTCCGCCGGCGCCGTGCAACTGCTCGACAAGCGATGGCGGCGCCGCACTGTCGGCATCGTCTCCGGCGCCACCGCCGACCTTTCCGAGCCGCTGTTGTCGTCGAGCTACTACATCGAGCGCGCGCTCGAACCTTTCGCCGACGTCCGGCTCACCCAAGGCCAGTCGCCTGCCGAGGCGGTCGGACAATTTCTCGATCGAAACCTGCCGATGCTGATCCTGACCGACGTCGGCAATGTCGGCGACGCCCACGACCGGCTTGCCCGGTGGATCGAGGACGGCGGCGTCCTGGTGCGCTTTGCCGGTCCGCGCCTGGCCGCCTCGGATGACGATCTCGTTCCGGTCAAGCTGCGGCGCGGCGGCCGCATCCTCGGCGGCAGCCTAAGCTGGGACAAGCCGCAGCCGCTTGCGGCGTTTTCCCGCGACAGTCCGTTCGCCGGCATGCCGGTGCCGAACGACGTGACGGTAAGCCGCCAAGTCCTCGCCGAGCCGGACACAGCGCTGAGCGACAACACTTGGGCGACGCTCGCCGACGGCACCCCGCTCGTCACCGCCGCGCGGCACGGCAAGGGTCTGATCGTGCTGTTCCACGTTACCGGCGACACGCGCTGGTCGGATCTGCCGCTGTCCGGCACTTTCGTTGAAATGCTCAAGCGCATCGTCGCGCTCGCCGGTACAGCCGCCGTCGATGCCGGCGCCGGCAAAACCAGGAACACGCGCGCCGTGGTGCAGCCGAGCCACATGCTCGACGGCTTCGGCAGCTTCATCGCGCCGCCGCCGACGGCGCGGCCGGTGTCGGTGGACTTTTCCGGCAGCGGCACCGCCGATCATCCGCCGGGCTTTTACGGCCCGCCGGAGAGTCTGCTTGCCGTCAACACGCTGGCCGCCGGCGATCGGTTGAAGCCACTCGATTTGTCGCCGCTCGTCACCGCGCGCCATGAAATTTACCGCACCAGCGAGCCGCTGGATTTGCGCGGCCCGATCTTCCTCGCCGCGCTCGCGCTCCTCGTGCTCGACACGCTCGTCGTTCTGTTCCTCGGCGGCGGCATTCAACGGCTGATCCCGCGCGGTGCCCGCGCCACAGCGGCTACCGTCATCGTCGCGACCGCGCTTGCGCTGACATTTGCCGCCGCGCGCGCCCAGGGCGTCGCCAATTCGGCCGTGCCGCCGTCGGCGCTCGAAACCAAGCTCGCCTATGTGGTCACCGGCAATGACGACGTTGACGCCATCAGCAAGGCCGGACTTGCCGGGCTGACGCTGTTCCTGGCGCAACGTACAGCGCTTGAGCCCAGCGATCCGATCGGGCTCGATATCTCCCGCGACGAGCTCGCCTTCTACCCGTTGATCTATTGGCCGGTCGTGCCCGGCGCGGCGCGGCCTTCCGATCAGGCGCTCAAGCGCATCGACGCCTACATGAAGGACGGCGGCACTGTCTTGTTCGACACCCGTGACGCGGTTGTCGCGCCGCCCGGCCCCGGCGGTGAAATCCGCAGCCCGGGCATGCTCGAGCTGCGCAAAATTCTGTCCTCGCTCGACGTTCCGGAACTCGAACCGGTGCCGCACGATCATGTCCTGACCAAGACGTTTTATCTGTTGCGCGACTTTCCCGGCCGCTTCGCCACCGGCCAGCTTTGGGTCGAAGCCTTGCCGTCGAATGACGAGGATCGGGAGATTTCCGGCCGGCCGGCGCGCGGCGGCGACGGCGTGTCCTCGATCATCATCACGTCGAACGACTTTGCCGGCGCCTGGGCGACGCGGTCCGACGGCCAGCCGATGCTGCCGATGGTCGAGGGCGAGCCGCGCCAACGTGAAATGGCGTTCCGCGCCGGCGTCAACATCGTCATGTACACGCTGACCGGCAATTATAAAGCGGATCAGGTGCACGTGCCGGCGCTGCTGGAGCGGCTGGGGCAATAGGAGAGCGCATTGAATCTCGGTATTGCGTTCGCTCCTCTCGTCGGCATTCCGTTGTTGTGGGCGGCAATCGCCGCGGCGTGCCTCTTCGCGCTCTTGCTGCTCGCCTCTCGCAGCCGAGGCGCCGCGATCCGTACGCTGGCGCTGGCGCTCCTCGTGCTGGCGCTCGCCAATCCGTCGCTCACGCGCGAGCATCGCGATCCGCTCAACTCGATCGCGGTCGTCGTCGTCGACAAGAGCCCGAGCCAAAATTTCGGCGATCGCACCGCGCAGACCGAAGCCGCACGCGCCGCCGTGCTCGAGCAGTTGAGCCGCATTCCCGGTCTCGAAGTGCGCACGGTGGACGCCGGTCAAGCCGACGGCGAGACCGACGGCACGCGATTGTTCAGCGCGCTCGCCTTCACGCTCGCCGACGTGCCGGCCGATCGCGTCGCCGGAGCGATCATGATCACCGACGGCCGAGTTCACGACGTACCAGGCGACGCCGGCGCGCTCGGCTTCGCCGCGCCGGTCCATGCGCTGATCACCGGACACAAGCACGAACGCGACCGCCGCGTCGCGCTGATCGCGGCGCCGCGGTTCGGCATTGTCGGCCAGCCGCAGACCGTGACTTACCGGGTCGAGGATCAGGACGCGGATGCTAGGACCGCCGAGGTGACGGTCCGCCGCGACGGCGACCTCGTCGAAACCCGCGCCGTCCCTGTCGGCGTGCCGCAGGATGCGATCATTCCGATCCCGCATGGCGGCGCCAATATCGTCGAGATCGCGGCCTCGCCGCTTCCGGGCGAACTTACCCAGGTCAATAATCGCGCCGTGGTTTCGATCGACGGCGTGCGCGACAAGCTGCGCGTGCTGCTGGTTTCCGGCGAGCCGCATGCCGGCGAACGGACCTGGCGCAACTTGCTTAAATCCGATCCCTCGGTCGATCTGGTACATTTCACGATTTTGCGCCCGCCGGAGAAGCAGGACGGCACGCCGATCAACGAATTGTCGCTCATCGCTTTCCCGACGCGCGAATTGTTCCAGCAGAAAATCGACGAATTTCAGCTCATCATTTTCGACCGCTACGCGCGGCAAGGCGTGCTGCCGATGATCTATTTCGACAACATCACGCGCTACGTGCGCGACGGCGGCGCGGTGCTGGTTGCTGCCGGGCCCGATTATGCGAGCCAGACCAGTATCTGGCGCACGCCGCTCGACGCCATCCTGCCGGCCGAGCCCGACGGCAACGTCACCGCCGCGGCGTACCGTCCGACACTCACCGAACTCGGCGAGCGGCATCCGGTGACGCGCGGCCTTGAAGGCTCCGACACCAGCCCGCCGCATTGGAGCGAATGGTTCCGCATCGTCGACACCCGCAACGCCACCGGCACGACGGTGATGCAGGGACCGGACGAAAAGCCGCTCTTGGTGCTGTCGCGCGAAGGCGAGGGCCGCGTGGCGCTGCTGTTGTCGGATCACATCTGGCTGTGGGCGCGCGGCTTCGAAGGCGGCGGCCCGCATCTCGATCTGTTACGCCGGCTGTCACATTGGCTGATGAAAGAGCCCGATCTCGAGGAAGAGGCGCTGCGGCTTACCGTGAGCGGACACAATCTCGTGGTGCGGCGGCAGACCATGGCCAACGAAGTCGCCGAAGTAACCTTGACCTCGCCGTCGGGCGCGACCCGCACGCTCAAGCTCGACCCGACCGCACCGGGCGTGTGGGAGTCCACCGTCGCCGCCAACGAGCTCGGCTTGTGGCGCGCCACCGACGGCAAGCTCAATACGCTAATCAATATCGGACCAGCCAATCCGCGCGAATACGCCGAGGTGACGTCGACGACGGAGGTGTTGTCGCCGCTGACCGATGCGACCGGCGGCGATGCGCGCCGGCTCGACGCCGGCTCAGGCTTAGGCGTTCCCCGCATTGTCGCGGTGCGCTCCGGCAACACCTATCAGGGCGACGATTGGATCGGCTTGAAAATGCGCGACGCCAGCGTGGTGCGCGGCATCGGCGTGCTGCCGATCTTCACCGGCCTGCTCGGCCTGTTGCTGCTGCTCGGCAGTCTCGCCGGCACCTGGGCGCGCGAGGGACGTTGAACAGAACAGGACATTTTCCGCTACTTTGGCATGTAATTGTGCGGGATAGCGAATTATGAGCGACGCACTTTCAATCCGGCCGGACCGCTCCCGACACTCCTTCGAAGGCGCCCGGCTCGAGTTCAGCAACGAGAAGCCGTGCCGGATCGACCGGTCCCGGCATGGTCGCCCTTCCCAGCGGAATGCGCTTAAAGCCGGATTTGCCGTAATACGGCTCGTCGCCAACCAGAATGACCAGGCGGTGGCCTTTGGCCTTGGCGTCTTTGAGCGCGCGCTCGATCAAGGCCTGGCCGACGCCGTGCTCGCGGAACGCCGGCTCGACCGTGAGCGGCCCAAGCAACAGCCCCTTGGTCTCGCCGATGCGAATGGGCGACAGCCGCACCGAGCCCACCAACAGCGTGCCGATGCGCGCCGTGAACGATACGTTGAGCCGGTGCGCGACCTGCTCGCGCAAGCGATACGCGGTCTTGGCATAGCGGCCGGGTCCGAACGTGCGCTCGTGCAGGCGCTCGATCGCGGCCGCGTCGGCCGCCGTTTCGGGCGCAATGGTCAGCGAAATATCGTTCATCGCGCCGCCGCCTAGCACCTCGACCCGACAAGGTCCAGCCGGACTGTCGCCGGCAGCGATCAATGCCTAAATTGACGGGCAATAACCGCGGAGACAAAAATGGGCTCGCTCGTTAGAGGCGCCTGGCAAGAGGATATTTCGCGCACCCTCGACGGCCGTTTTATCCGGCCGGCGACGAGTTTTCGCAATTTCGTCACCGCCGACGGCAGTCCGGGCCCGTCCGGCGAAGGCGGCTTTCCGGCCGAGGCCGGCCGCTATCACCTTTATGTTTCGCTGGCCTGCCCGTGGGCGCATCGCACGCTGATTTTCCGCAAGCTGAAGAAGCTCGAGGATGTCGTATCGGTGTCGATCACCGGACCGCTCTACGGCAAGACCGGCTGGGAATTCGGCACCGCGCTCGGCGGAACGCCGGACAGCGTCAACGGCAAAGCAACGCTCGCCGAAATCTATCTTCTCGCCGAGCCGCATTACAGCGGGCGCGTGTCGGTGCCGATGCTGTGGGACAAGAAGCGGTGTACAATCGTCAACAATGAATCGTCCGAGATCATCCGCATGCTCAACGCGGCGTTCGATGCGTTCACCGATGTGCGCACCGATTATTACCCGGCCGCGCTGCGCGCCGAAATCGACAGCATCAACGACATCGTCTATCCGACCGTCAATAACGGCGTCTATCGCGCCGGATTCGCGACCAGCCAGGAAGCCTACGAAGAAGCGGCGCGGGCCTTGTTCGCAACGCTCGACGTGCTCGAAGCGCGGCTGTCACGCCAGCGCTATCTGGTGGGACGGCAGATTACCGAGGCGGATTGGCGACTGTTCACCACGCTCATTCGTTTCGATGCCGTCTATCACGGCCATTTCAAATGCAATCTGCGCCGCATCGCCGACTATCCCAGCCTGTGGAATTACACGCGCGATCTCTATGCCGTGCCCGGCGTCTCCGAAACGGTCAGCATAGATCACATCAAGCGCCACTATTACGGCAGCCAGCTCAAGGTCAATCCGACCGGTATCGTGCCGATCGGGCCGATCATCGATTTCACTGCGCCGCACGACCGCGCCCGCTTCGCCTGAGCGAAGGTAAGCGCCCGAACGCTACCAGATTTCCGCAGGCATGCGGCCGGTCAGCACTTCGGCGATGCGCTCGCGGGTGGCGCGCGAGGTCTCCTGCGGCAGCGCCGGCGGCGCGAAAAAGCCGTGGGCGATGATTTCGCTGTTCGGTTGCGGCGCCGCGGTCTGACGGAAGGCGCGCACGACATAGAGCGCGACGTGATCGCGCCGCGACACCCGGCGATTGAAATAGAACGCGTGCAGCGCCGGCGGCGCGGTCAATTCGATATTGCCCTCCTCGCGCAATTCCCGCTCGAGTGCGGCGAGCAACGTCTCGCCGGGTTCGACCCCGCCGCCGGGCAGATGCCAGCCCTCGACATAGCTGTGCTGGACCAGAAAGACACGCCCGTCGCCGTCGAAAATCAGAGCGCGCACGCCGAGCGTCAGCCCGCGCGAAAGCCGCCAATAGGCGTGCAAAATGCGCCGAAGGACCGGCGCGAAAAGGCGGCGGATCACATAGGGCGCCACGAACGGAATCCCACTCGCCTCACCGATTAGAATTGTTCTAAGATTGTCATGCGTCCCGCATAAGCCTGCCCGTCGAGGAAAAACCCGTGAAACGCTTTGCCGACCTGAACGAGCAGGAAATCCTTGCGCTCGCCATCTCCAATGAAGACGAGGACAACCGAATTTACCGCTCCTTCGCCGACCGGCTTCGCGGCTCCTATCCGGAAACCGCGGAAATGTACGACAAAATGGCGCAGGAGGAGATCGGCCACCGCGACATGTTGCTCGCGCTTCATCGCAAGAAATTCGGCGAGTTTCTGCCGCTGATCCGCCGGCAAGACGTCAAGGGTTTCGTGCAGCGGCGGCCGATCTGGCTCAACCGGACACTGGGCCTGGAGGCGACGCGCAAGTTTGCCGAAGAAATGGAATACGAGACCGCGCGATTTTACCGCCGCGCGGCGAAGACCGCGCGCGACGACGCCGTGGGCGATCTGCTGCGGCGACTGGCCGCGGCCGAGGACAGCCACGAAAGGCTCGCTCACGATCTCGGCGAAAAACTCGAGCCGAAGGCGCGCGCCGCCGAGGACGAGACCGCGCGCCGCATGTTCGTGCTGCAATACGTACAGCCCGGGCTCGCCGGCCTTATGGACGGCTCGGTCTCCACCTTGGCGCCGCTGTTCGCCGCGGCCTTCGCCACCCACAACACCTGGTCGACTTTTCTGGTCGGGCTTGCCGCCGCGATCGGCGCCGGCATTTCCATGGGCTTTGCCGAAGCCTTGTCCGACGACGGCTCGCTCACCGGCCGCGGCGCGCCGGTGGTGCGCGGCGCGGTCTGCGGCGCCATGACCGCGCTCGGCGGGCTCGGTCACACGCTGCCCTATCTCATTCCGCAATTCTACGTCGCAACCTCGCTCGCCTTCGCCGTGGTCGCCGTGGAACTGGCGGCGATTTCCTGGATCCGCACGCGCTACATGGATACGCCGTTTCTGCAAGCCGCCTTCCAGGTCGTGGTCGGCGGCGTTTTGGTTTTCGCAGCCGGCATCATTATCGGAAGTTCGTGATTTGTGACCGGCCGTCTGCGATGCTGAACGGCGATTCTCGCCGCTCGGCATACCGCAATGTTCGTCCTCGCCCATCTGTCCGACCTGCATCTCGCCTGCCGGCCGCGGCCGGTCGAGCTCTTAAGCAAGCGCGGTCTCGGCTACATCAATTGGCAGCGCAGGCGAAAGAAAATCCACCGGCCCGAAGTGCTCGACGCCATCACCCGCGATCTGAAGGCGCAAGCCTTCGATCATGTCGCTGTCACCGGCGATCTCGTCAATCTGTCGCTGCCCGATGAATACGCCCGGGCGCGCGCCTGGTTGACGACGCTCGGCGACGCCCGCCACGTCACCGTGGTGCCCGGCAATCACGACGTCTATGTCCGCGGCGTCGCGCCGGACGCGTTTTGGGCCGAGTTCATGCGCGGCGATGACGGTCTTCCTCGCTTTCCATTCGTGCGCCGACGCGGCGATGTGGCGCTCATTGCGCTTTCGACCGGACTGCCCACTGCGCCATTGCTGGCGACCGGCCGCCTTGGCGAGCGGCAGCTGACACGATTGACGGAAATACTGGACAAAACCCGCGGCCAGTTCCGCGTCGTACTCATTCATCATCCGCCGCAAAGCCCGTTGCGGCGGTATCTGCGCCGGCTCGTCGACGCCGCCGCGCTACGCCGCGTGCTCGCCGAAAAGGGCGCCGAGCTACTCGTTCATGGCCACGATCATCGCCATTCGGTGATCTCACTCGACGGCCCGCAGGGCACGAAAATTCCCGCGGTCGGCGTGGCTTCGGCGTCGGCGGCCGCGCCGGTTGGCGACGAAAACGCCGCCGGTTATCACATCTTCAAAATCGACGGCGCGGCCAACGCCTGGCGCTGCGAAATGATCGCACGACAGCGCGGCACCGATGGCGCGATCGGCGAAATCGCGAGGCTTATGCTTGCCTAGAGCGTTTTGCTGGGCGCTTTGGCTGGCCCCGCACCGCGCTCCTGAAGGCCGCCGAAAGCGCGGCAAGCGGGAGGACGTGTTCGTGGTCGCGAAAAGAGAATTGGTCCCTCGGCCACGGGCTTGCGCAATACGCGTAGGCGAGGGTCTTAAAAACGCGTCGCCAGCAGCAAGGCACCAGCGAACAACGCCACCATGCCGGCGAGGAAGCCGAGCACAAGGGCCGCGATTATCCGCCAGCGGCCGCGACGGCGGTATTGTCCGGCCTCGCCGGGGCGAGCGCGCGCGGCAAGATCGGGATTTTCCGCGAGCGCCCGCTGCCGTTCGACCAGGCGGCGCGCCAGATAGGTGGTCACCGCCTGGACGATCTCCGGAATTTCATGCGACTCGGCGAGCACGTGCCGACCCATCCGGCTGTCGTGCAGGAAGCGGTAGCCGCGCTTGTCGCGGCCCATGGCGACGTGCGCCACCGCGTCGATCCACAAGCGTGGCGTCTCCCCGCGGCTGATGCCGCGGTCGAACAGATCCACCGCGGGGGGAATTTCGGCGAACAGCGGATCGAGCGCCTCGTTCAACAGCTCGAGCCGCGCCACTTCGGCGTCGCGCAAGTCGACGACGACGCTCGTTCGCTCCGCCGCCTCGACGCGCGCCTGATGGATCGCCTCCCGTAAGGGCGACATCGGCGCGGCGTCTTTTGCCGTCGCGCCCGATTTACGCTTGCGACCCCACATTTCCCTTTGGTCCCCTTAAGTCCAAAAGATACACCACGCTCGCAGCGCGGCAAATCGAGGCGCGTTCAGACGCAGCGGCCGCCGTCGACTTCGACGATATTGCCGGTGAGAAATTCCGCATCAGGCGACGCTAGATACAAGGCGGCGTTGGCGATGTCCTGCACCGAGGCCAGCCGGCCGAGTGGAATGGTGGCGATGAACTTCTCGCGCTGGCCTTCTTTGGGCCCCAAAAACTGCGGCAAAAGCGGCGTTTCGGTCGCGACCGGCGCGATGGCGCAGACCCGAATGCGATCGGGCGCAAGTTCGGCGGCAAGCGATTTCGTCATCGTATGCACGGCGCCCTTGGTGGCGCTATAGGCCGTCAATCCGGGACGTGGCCGAAAGGCGGCGGTCGAGCCGATGTTGATGATGACGCCGCCGCCCCGTTGGCGCAGCGTCGGCACCACCGCCTGACAAAACAGAAAGACGCCTTTGACGTTGACCGCGAACGACCGGTCATAGTCGTCGTCGGTAATGTCAAGGAGCGGTTTGTTGACGTGGCTGGTGCCCGCATTGTTGACCAAAATGTCGAGCGCTCTGAACGTCGCCAGCGTTTCCGCAACCGTAGCCGCAATGGCGGCCTTGCTGGTTACATCGCAGCGCATGGCGACGGCGCCGTTGCCGATGGCGCGGGCAGCCGACTTCGCCGCCTCGCCGTCGACGTCGGCGAGCGCGACGCGCGCGCCCTCGCGCGCGAAAGTCTCGGCAATGCATTTGCCGATGCCGGAGGCGGCGCCGGTGACCAGCGCGGTTTTGCCGTCGAGACGCGAACTACCAGCCATGACATCAACTCCTCTTTGGCACCACGCCGTAAGGGCTGGCCCAGGCTAAGCCCTCCTCGGTGCGTCCGCGCGGTTTGTATTCGCAGCCGATCCAGCCGGTATAGCCGAGCCGGTCGATCGCCGCGAAGACGGCCGGATAATTGATCTCGCCCTCGTCGGGTTCGCCGCGGCTCGGCACCGCGGCGATTTGGGCGTGCCCGATCAGCGGGAGGTATTTTTCGAAGCGCTTGATCAAGTCGCCGCCGACGATCTGGGCGTGATAAAAATCGAACTGCACGCGCACATTGGATGCGCCGATCTTGCCGACGAGATCGGCGGCGTGCTCGACATGACTCAGGAAATAGCCCGGGCGGTCGCGCGGATTGAGCGGCTCGATCAACAGCGTGACGTTGGCTTTTGCCGCCGCGGTGGCGGCGCGCGCAAGGTTGGCGATAAAGACTTTCTCCGCCGCCGGCCGCTCGTTGACCGGCACCACGCCGGCCATGCAGTGGATGGCACGGCCGCCGATGGCGGTGACGTAATCGAGCGCACGGGCAAACGCGGCCTCGAAATCGCGCTCGCGGCCGCGCAGCGCGGCAAGCCCGAATTCAGGACATAGCGGGGTGTTGACGCCGAGCTGGGTGAGGCCGTGTTTTCCCAGCTCGGCCTTCACCGCGGCCGGCGCGACGTCGTAGGGAAATTGCAGCTCGACGGCGGCAAAGCCTGCGGCCGCCGCCGCGCCAAAGCGCTCGATCAGCGGCCGCTCGGTGAACAAATGGCCGAGATTGGCGGCGAAGCGGGGCATTATGCGTCCCTCATTCGGCGTGACCGTAGCCTGGATTATACCCACGGCACACAGCGCATGCTTTGCCGCCGGGGGCTAATGAAAACTGATCGCGTTCTCGCGACGCTTCTTTGCGTCCGAGCTTTGCCAAGCGACGCGTAATAAAGTGCAGCGCCGGGAGGCGCCAAGGCCGTGGCCGCGCCACGCGGGCGAATGTTACCACTCGCTCGCGCTTTTCGCCTACGCGCTCTGCGCTTCGGCGGACTCAAACCCGCCAAAGCTCGCGGAGCAAGCGCAGGAGGGTCCGGCGCGGCGCGCCACAGGACAATTCCCTTGCGAGAACCGCCTGCGGCCCCCTCGCCCCGGCGGTCTGCCATCGCAGTTGAAGAACAGAACTTACTCTACCTAAAGGATTGCCTCCGGAATGGCGCCGTTCGACGAGCACACGAAAATAGAGACTCCAGGCCTGGATGATGCATGACCAATCGCCCAGCGCGCCGAATTGGGCCGACCGTATCTGCGCTCAATTCGGTCTTCATCCCGGTGGGACGCTCGAGCCCGTCTTCGCCCAAAAAACGCTGCGCTTGCGAATGGTCGATCACTCAGGGCCGCAGAAGGCGGGGCTTGACAAGGCGCTGTCTCCTGCCCACCTATTTTGGGATTTTGCCCATATGTCTGCCCACTCAAGCAGTGGGCCAATTTGTGGTTGACCGCTGCCCAACCGCTTGGTTCGCTCGTCGCAACCCCGGGCGGCAGAGAGAGCGCGTCAGCGCCGTTCGTCCGACGGCGAGGAACAGACCAGGGAGCGGCGTCGGGCGGGCCGCGCACGAGACATGAACGCGCAGCAACTACTCCAGGAAATTTCCAACTACTGCCGGCAGACCGGCCTCGCGGAATCCACGTTCGGGCGGCGCGCCGTCAACGACGGCAAGCTCGCCGCGCGGCTGCGCAACGGCGGCCGCATCACCACCGACACGCTCGACCGCATCCAGGGTTTCATGGCGTCGCATCCGGCGCCGGCGGCGCGGCCCGCCATCATCGAACGCTCGCGCGAGCCGCGCGTTGTGCCGTCGCCGACGCCGATGCTAGCGGTGCCGCCGAAGCCCACCGATCCGCAGCGCAATTTCCGCTTTTTCGACAACCGGCAAAAATATCTGTTGTTCGTCAATACCTGCAGCGAGAAATGGGAGGTCGCGCACCGCGTCTCCGAAGAGCTGGCGCATATCCATCCGCGGCCGCCGGCGGTGCGGGTGTTCGATGCCGGCATCGGCGACGGCTCGGTGCTGACGCGGGTGATGCGCGCCATGCACGACCGCTTCCCACATATGCCGTTCTACTTGGTCGGCAAGGAGATCAGCCTGGAAGACATACGGCTCACCTTGCAAAAAATGTCGGACCGCTTCTTCGAGCATCCGGCCACAGTTCTGGTGCTGACCAATCTCGCCTATGCCGACGCGCCGTGGCTGCACGTCAAATCGCTCAATGCGGCGTCGAGCCTGGTCTGGCACGAACTGCCGCTGATCGGCAATTCCGCGCACCGCTTCGAGCAGCAGATCATCAATCTCGAGCCGTTCCTGGCGCAGAACTGGAAGGCCGGCGTGAGCCCGCGCACCGGCAATCCGATCTACGAGCGGCCGGTGGTGCTGGTCATCTACCGTGAGGACCACCGCTTCCTGCTCGATCCGCTGATCCCGAAGCCGGGCGGTACGCTCGCCAATTACGATCTCGTCATCGCCTCGCAGCCCTATCGGGCGCGCGCCTCGCTGGAATTCAAAGCCAAGCGCGTGATCGGACCGCTCGCCCGCGCGCTCGGCCCCGGCGGCCGGCTCATCGCCATTCACTCGCACGGCCATGACCCCGGCATGGAGATCATCCAGCGGGTCTGGCCGGACGACAATCCGTTCATCCACGACCGCCATCAGATCCTGAAAACGGTCAAGCACGAACTGGGCCCGGCCGGCCGCGAACTCAATTTCAACGCCTATGCCGACAACCGTTCGCTGTTCCGCTACGACATGCATACGCTGCCGTCGGAAATTTCCGAGTCGATCGGCACCTCGACCCTGTTCGCGGCCTGGAACGCGGCGATTTACGTGGCGCAAGTTGAGGACGACCGGCTCGGCGAAGTGGTGAGCGACGGCCGCTACATCGACGCCACGCGGTCGGTGTTGCGCGAGCGCGGCGGGCTGTGGTTCATCGACGAATCCTACGTCATTTCGCGGCGGCGGGCCTGAGCCGGGACATGACCGCGCTCGCACCGAAGTCCGCCCCGACACCGGCCGCGGCGGTACAGCGCATTGCGGCCTTCATGCGGGATTTTTCGGTCGAGGCGACCCGGCCGAACGATGCCGACATCGCGGCGCTGACGGTGCTTGAGCCCGGTAGCCGCGTCTACATCAGCGCAGTACCGAACCGGGCGGTCGCGGAGTCGCTCACTGCCGCGATCCGGCTGCGGGCGGCGGGTTTCGAGCCGGTGCCGCATGTGGCCGTGCGCAATTTCGCAACCGGCGCGGCGCTTGAAGACTTTCTGGCGCGGCTCAACGGCGAAGCCGGCGTGCAACGCGCCCTCGTCGTCGCCGGTGACCGTAGCGAATGCGGGCCGTTCGCGAGTGCGCTCGATGCCATCGCGAGCGGCCTGTTGCGCCGCTGCGGCATCCGCAGCGTCGGCGTTGCCGGATATCCGGACGGTCATCCGCGCCTCGGCGAGGACGCGCTGTTGCGCGCGCTCGCCGACAAGATCGCCGCGGCCGAGGCCGGTGGCCTTGCGGTCGAGATCGTGAGCCAGTTCTGCTTCGAGGCGCCGGTCATTCTCGACTACATCGCGCGGCTGCGCGGGCGTGGCTTTGCGCAACCGCTCCGCGTCGGGCTCGCCGGCCCGACCGGTCTCGCTGCACTGTTGCGCTATGCCGGCCGCTGCGGCGTGCGGGCGTCGGCGCAGGCGCTCGCCGCGCGCTCCGGGTTGATCCGGCGGATGCTTGCCGTGACCGAGCCCGACGATCTCGTTCGCGCGCTCGCCGATGCCGCGCCGGCCAATGTCGCGGCGCATTTTTTCTCGTTCGGCGGTTTGCCGGCGACCGCGGGATGGGCGCGCGCCGCCGCCGACGGCCGCATCGCGCTCGACGGCGAAAGCGGATTTAGGGTCGCTGTGTAACAAAGGGGCGACTTGTCATGCTCGGCGACCCGCCTTCGCTTGCCAAGCAAGCCACGGCGGTGTCCGCCGAAGCGCGGAACGAGTAGGCGGAAAGCCGAGCTTCCAGTAATCGCTTCGGGGTGCGGAGCATCGCACGGCACTAGTACTGACATACTGAACCGCCGCGAATTACTGGATCGTCCGCCTTCGCGGACGATGACAATGATGGCATAATGCGCGGTCTAAAACCGCGAGCCCCCATGCTGTTCGTCGTTCATGCGCTCGACAAGAAGGACATATTGCCGACGCGGGCCAAGCATTACCGCGACCATCGGATCCATCTCGACCGTTCCGCCGATCACGCCGTCGACGTGGTGACGGCGGGAACGCTGGTCGCCGACGACGGCGAGACGCCGGTCGGCAGCATTTTCGTCATCGACGCGGCCGATCGCGCCGCGGTCGACGCGTTTACCGGGAGCGACCCTTATCACGTCAACGGGGTGTGGGAGCGCGTTGCCATCCACCGCTACAACAAGAAGCGCGGCACGCCGATCGTCAGCCGGAGATAGGGCCGCCGGCGACTATCCGCCGAGAAAAATCCACGGC
>Ga0187783_10000603_pt1 | contig 26162 bp, 21 predicted proteins | sample 1015_SJ02_MP02_2_FD_132471 | JGI IMG/M metagenome (GOLD analysis project Ga0187783, IMG submission 132471) | Tropical peat soil microbial communities from peatlands in Department of Meta, Colombia - 1015_SJ02_MP02_20_MG | ecosystem: Environmental > Terrestrial > Soil > Wetlands > Peat | place...
AAGGTCGGCGGCGAGGGCCTGCTCAAATCGCTATGTACCGCCCTGTCTCGCCCTCAATCGCTTAGATGCGTTGCCGAGGTTGTCTTGCATTGAGCCTAATTGAGCGGGAAGGGCATTAGGGCGTGGTGCGCAGCACGTGATAGCTCAGCTCTCCCGGATCAGTGAGATCAGGTACCCGCCAACCGTCGAGGTCGTATTCGGCCATGCACTCTTCGGCGAATCCCTTGAAACGGTCCGCACTGCCGGACGCCTGAGCGCCGAACAAGCAGTAGCGACGAATTTCCTCGGTCGAGCCACCATAATTGATCTCGTAGAGTTCGTGCCGACCACCGAACTCGGTGGCCAAACAATCCCATAACAGCTTAAGCAGCTTGACGCGCTCTACGGCCTTGTAGCCGCTCGAACCGCGCAGATACCGGTCAAGATACGGACGCAGCTCCGGGTTCTTGAAATCTCTCGCGTGGGAATTGAGATAGATCAGACCGGCGGCGACAGTCTGCTCGATTATGTACTTGATTTTCGTGTAAGCCATCGTGGCGATTATCTGGTAGGCATTGCCAGGATCCATGTTCGGCAACAGATAATCCGCGATCCAAGGTTTCGGATCCCGTACCATGGCATCGGACAAAGCCCAGAACAGATTGCGCCAGGCGATTACCTCTCCGACATTGGCCTGCACACCGCGAAAGTCCTTGGTGCCTGCGGCTTCCACCGCCTTGAGCAGGAGGCCCGAGATGAAATCAAGTTTCACCGCGAGTCGCGTACAACCGTGAACGACGAAACGCGGCAGAAAGCCGGTGCGCGGGAAGAAATTATTGGCTTTGTCGACATCGCCGTAGACGAAAACGTTCTCCCAGGGGACGAGCACCTTGTCGAGGATGAATATCGCATCGTTCTCGTCAATCCGGCTTGACAGCGGGTAGTCGAACGGGCTGCCCATGACCGTGGAAGTCATTTCGTAGGAAGCACGGCAGATAAATTTCACACCAGGGGCGTTGGTCGGGACCATGAAGACCACCGCGAATTTTCTGTCCTGGACGGGCATCAGGCCATGATGGGCAACGAAGGTGTAGTTGGTCAGCACCGATCCCGTCGCGACAACCTTGGCGCCTGAGACGACGATGCCCCTGTCAGTTTCCTTTTCAACATGGCAACAGACATCACCGACTTCGTTTGGCGGTCGATCACGATCGATCGGCGGGTGGATGATGGCGTGATTGATAAATGGTACCCGTTCCTGGCTGAATCGGTACCAGCGCCGCGCATTCTTCTGATAGGGATCGTAGAAGTCGGCGTTTGCCCCAAGCGTAGCCAGAAATGCTGCCTTATAGTCCGGGGCGCGGCCCAGCCATCCGTAGGTCAACTTCGCCCATTGCGCGATCGCATCGCGGCCGGCGAGCATTTCGGCGAGCGATTTCGGCGCCTTGAAGAAGGCATGCGTCATGCCGCCATTGCCGGTGTCGGTGGGAATCAGAATCTTGTGCCGGCGCTTGGGGTCGTGAAGCGCGTCGTAGAGGCGCGCGATCATCTTGGCGGTATTACGAAAGGCGGGGTGGCGCGTGACGTCTTTGACCTTTTCGCCGTAGATATAGACCTCGCGCCCATCGACCAGGGACGCCAAGTATTCCGCACCTGTTTGGGGCGCCGACACCGCTACCTCGCCAATCGTCTCGGGTCTGGCGGCAAACATTTCGGGATCGTTCTGAACCGTCGCTTCCATCATCCGCTCCCTTGGGTCGGCCTGTTCGATTATCGAACGTTTGTACGTTTTGCGAACTTAGAGAAAACCATAGGGCGCAGCCGAGGCCAAGACAAGGTCGACGACGCGACCCGGACAAAGTCCACGGCGGTGAAACCGCACTGATCGATCGGCCGGCCCCCTCGGGGGAAGCGCCTAGCCCACGAACTGCGCAATCTGTCCGGCGAGTTCTTTCAAGGCCGGCAGAAAGGTATCGCGCATTTCGTTTCTGGTGGTCCGGGAGGCGTGGGTACTGAGGTTGATCGCCGCGACCGCCTGACCTTGCCGGTCGACGATCGGTACCGCGATAGAGCGCAGCCCCCTCTCGAGTTCCTCATCGACCATCGAGAAGCCTCGTTCATGGTCGTCTCGGACCCGGTCGAACAAGGCCTGCAGATCGGTAATGGTGTAGTGTGTGTAGGGCTCTATTTGGATGGATTTCAACCGTCGCCAAATCTCGCAATCGTCGAGAAATCCCAGCAGCACTCGGCCCATGGATGTGTGGAACGCCGGCAGACGGCTTCCCACCGCCAGCACTACCGACATGATGCGCCGAGTCGGGACCCGCGCAACATAGATGATTTCCGTGCCTTGCAGGATGCAGACAGATGTCGAGTCGCGCAGGCGGTCGCTCAGCTCGCGCATGAGCGGGACGGCCCGCTCGATCCAGCTATGCGTCGCCAGATAGGCAAAACCAAGCCGGAGAATGTTTGGTGAGAGCGAAAACTGACGATCGTTTTGTTCGACATAGCCGGTGTGGACGAGGGTGCGCAGAATCCGTCGGGCGGTCGCGCGCGATAGGCCGGTGAGGGCGGCCGCCTCGGACAGCGTCATGCTGGTGCGTTCCTTGCCGAACGCGCTGAGCACGGCCAGGCCCTTGGCTAGCGTCACCATGAACTCGCGGTCGGGTTCTGGATCGCCGGTATTCTGCAGCACCGCGCCGTGGGTGTTTGGAGCCTCGCGACCGATTGACACAGTCAACCCATCCTCTACAATGGTCGATATACGAACTTATGTTCGATAATCGAACAAAACTGGTCCGTCAAGCTGAACCGTGATTGAAGGTCACTTGAGAGGCGCCAGAACGCTGGAACGACATCGCGCGCTCGTGCGTGACCGCCAAGCCAGCCCACGGGGAGGAACAAATGACTGCAGAATTGCCGGCGCCCGATCGCCGAACGTTGCTGGTCGGAGCAGCACGTGCCGCCACCGGACTGGTTGGGTCCGCGCTGTTTGCCCCGGCCGTGCATGCCGCGAGGACACTCAAACTCGGTTATGTCAGTCCGCAGACCGGTCCGCTGGCAGCCTTTGCGGAGGCTGACAATTTCGTCATTTCCAGCTTCCTAGACACGGTCAAAGGCGGGCTCAGGATTGGTGGGACGAACTATCCGGTCGAGGTCATCGTCAAGGACAGTCAGTCCGATCCCAGTCGTGCCGCCGACGTCGCCAGGGAGCTGATCGTTTCCTCCAAAGTCGATCTCATGCTGGTGGCCTCGACCCCTGAGACCACCAACCCGGTTTCGACCCAGTGCGAGGTCGAGGAGACGCCCTGCGTTTCCACGGTCGCGCCATGGCAGCCGTACTTCATCGGGCGCCAGCAGAATCCCCACGATCCAACCTCGTGGAAACCCTTCGACTATACCTACCATTTCTTCTGGGGACTCGAAGACGTCATCGCCGTTTTCACCAACATGTGGGGTCAACTCAATACAAACAAATCGGTGGGAGGGCTGTTCCCCAATGACGGCGACGGGAATGCCTGGGGTGACAAGCAGGTTGGATTTCCGCCGGTTTTGGCCAAACTTGGGTACCAGCTCACCGACCCTGGCCGCTACCAGAATCTGACCGACAATTTTACGGCTCAGATCACCACGTTCAAGCGAGCCAATTGCGAAATTCTCACCGGGGTGGTCTTGCCGCCGGACTTCACCACGTTCTGGGTGCAGGCGATCCAACAGGGCTTCAAACCAAAGATAGCCTCGGTGGGCAAGGCCTTGCTGTTTCCGGTGGCGGTGGAGGCGCTCGGCAGAAACGGCAACAATTTGTCGTCGGAAGTTTGGTGGTCGCCAAACCATCCTTTTAAGTCGTCGCTTACCGGTCAATCCGCCAAGGATATGGCCAGCGCCTATCAGCAAACAACCAAGAAACAATGGACGCAGCCGATTGGTTTTGCCCATGCGTTGTTCGAGATTGCCGTTGATGTGCTCAAGCGCTGCGCCGATTGTGGCGAATCGAAGGCGGTGACCCAGGCGATCGCCGAGACCAAGCTCGAGACCATCGTGGGTCCCATCGAGTGGGGTCAGAAGAACCTGCCGCCGTTCGCGCAGAAGAATATCGCCAAGACGCCGCTGGTCGGCGGTCAGTGGCGCTTGCGCGAGGGCTTGCACTACGACATTGTCATAACCGATAACAAAACGGCGACCCAGATTCCGGTCGGGGGCCAAATGGAGCCTATTGGTTGAGGATGGTCTCCAGGTGGCAGGCGATATCGCCGCCGCCTCGCCCGCCGTCCGGCCAAATCAGCAAGGACGGAAACGACCGGGGGCAGTCAAGAGGGAGGTAGCCGATGGTGATCGAGTTGATCTCACGGCGCAGACCCTACAATGCCGCGAGCGAATTTGTTGACGCCAACATCGCACGAGGGTTCGCTCAAAAGATTGCGTTCATCGATCCTGACCGAGCGATGAGTTATGCCGAGCTAAGGGACCGAATTTATCAATTTGGCGCAGCGTTGCGGCGGCTGGGTCTGCGCCAGGAGAACCGTATCATCCTGCTAAGCGACGATACCGTGGACTTCCCGGTGGTTTTCTGGGGCGCGATCAATGCCGGTGTCATCGTGATACCGCTAAACACGATGATGACGGTCGAACAATATGCCTATGTGATCGAGGACAGCCGAGCATCGGCGGTGGTAGTGGCCGCGCCGATCGCACAGACTATCGCGCCGGCGCTCAATCGAGAGGCGGCCGGGCGTATCCTCATCCTGGTCGGAGCCAAAGAGGACGAGCAGGCGGCTTTTCGCGGGCAACAGGTTCATCATCTCGAGGATATTCTGGCGCGCGAGGAGGCGGAGCCGCGCACCGCGTCCACCATCTCCGATGAAGTGGCATTCTGGCTTTATACGTCCGGTTCGACCGGCAAATTCAAGGGCGTCAAACACCTCCATTCCAGCCTGATGGCAGCCGCTCGACTGTTCGGACAACGCATCCTCGGCATTCGGCAAGACGATCTGGTCTACTCTGCGGCAAAACTCGCCTCCGCGTATGGACTAGGCAATGCGATGTCATTGCCAATGTCGGTTGGGGCGACAAGCGTTCTGCTCCCTGGTCGCCCTGATCCGGCAAGCGTGTTCGAAGTGATGCGGTGCCATCGCCCAAGCGTATTTTATGCTTGGCCGACCCTCTATGCCGCCATGCTGTCCCACAAGGATGTCGGTCACAAATGTGGGTCGAACCGGTTGCGAATTTGCCTGTCCGCTGGCGAGGCTTTGCCAGAGCATCTGGGGCGACGGTGGCGCGACCTGGTGGGAGTGGATATCCTTGATGGGTTCGGTTCAACCGAATTGTTGCAGACCTTCGTCAGCAATCGACCGGACGATGTGCGGTATGGATCGACCGGGAAACCGGTGCCGGGCTATGACGTGAAGATCGTCGATGATTGCGGGCATGAGGTCGTCAACGGGAAAATGGGCGAATTGATCGTTCGCGGGCCTTCCGCTGGGGAAGGATATTGGAACCAGCGCGCCTTGACCCGTCGGACTTTTGCGGGCGAATGGACCCGTACGGGCGACCTGTTTGTTTGCGATGGCGACGGCTATTACCGATATCGTGGGCGAACTGATGATATGTTCAAAGTCGACGGGATGTGGGTGTCGCCACTCGATGTCGAAGCCGCTCTGCTGTCCCACGAGGCCGTGCGGGAGGCGGCCGTCGTCGGCAAGGAAGATGCAGATGGCCTGATGAAACCCAAGGCGTTCGTCGTCCTCAACGAAGGATATGTGGCAAACGAACAGCTGCTGGAGCAACTCAAAGGACACGTGAGGGAGCGTGCTGGCAGCTGGACGTCGCCTTGTTGGATCGAGTTTCGACGAGAGTTACCGAAAACCGCCACCGGTAAGGTTCAGCGCTTCAAATTGCGCAACGAAGGCACCGCTCGGCGACCGAATTAGACGCCCGAACCACGTTGCCGAAAAATAGCCTCACGGTAATTGTTTGGAAGCCCGTGAGGCTGGAGTTTGCACGACGGTTGGTTGACGTGCAGTATGTGCTCGTCATTTTGTTATAAGATGGCTGTCTCGGTGATGCCTGACAGTTGGAGCCGACCAGATCCAGGCGCTGGAACTGGATTCGAGGTCGCATCAAACTCAAACGAATGGTTCAATGTGAGAGGGAACGCACGAGTCAATATGTCTGCTGATGAAATTCACCGAACTTCTCTCACGACACCGCCGGCCAGGCGCGCGGCCACCCTGCGTGTATTTGATTAACGCGGCGCGGGCTTCGTCGAACTCGAAAAAATCTCGCTGAGGGGCACCGACGGATACGCAGCACTCAGTGGATCGAAATCCTCGTGGGGTGGGGGTGGCGGACCACCAGCGTTAGGCGGAGCCGCAACGGTGGATGCATTCGCGGCCGCCGCGGAGGAATTCGTCACCGTGGAGGCATTTGTCACCGTGGAGGCATTCGTCACTGTGGAGGCATTCGTCACTGTGGAGGCATTCGTCGGCTGCGCATCCGTTTGCCTCAGAAAATCGCCAAGCGACTGTGATGGATAGGCGTCGGCGGAGTAATCGATCGACGATGCGGAGGAACACGCAGCCAACATCAGCGGGAGAACCACCGAAACGGCGACGCGGTCGACAAGTGTGCGCCTTTTTCGTTCGGTGGTAGTCCGGTCGATCCGCATCGCGCTTGCCCCGCGCTCGATTTCCTCGAAAAGCTGGTAGACTTTCTCGGACCAGATCATGCGCAGATGCAAAAACATATGAAGGACCAAAACGCCCCCCGCCGAACGACCGACGGCAAGGGGCGTAGCACTTGGAGGAACCCTCTTATGCGTCGGCTCCGAACCGCGCCTATTTCGTAATCAGCGGCTTGACGGCAGGAGGCGTGCCATCGTCCAACTTGAACGTCGCGCGGGTGAAGACGCTCCAACCCTCGAAGTCATCTTGCGTGTATACGCTGTCGGTTACGTAGAGCTCGATGTGCGCAGGTCCGAGGTTGTAGCCCAGCATCCCACCGAGCGCGATGTCGGTCGCCCTGCCGCAGCTCAAGCTCTTGCCGTAAAAGGGTGATGCCGATAGTCCCGCACAGGTCCATCCGCTACCCGGCGTATCGTCGGTGGTCTGGAACTTGAAGTAACCGACCGGACCAATCTGCCATTTGGGCGTGATACTATATTTCGCTGCCCAATCGATGAAGAGTTGCTCGCCACCCGTATATCCGATGCCCGGGCAATTAAAGCCCACGCAGCCGTTGGGCGCCACTACCGCGGGAACGCCCGCATTGCTGGCAAGCGCTGCATAAGTACCGGTCTTGCCCGCGGAGGCCGTGTGGAACTCATAGTCAAAATTCGCCGACAGCTGCCAGTCCTTGGAGAGGTAGGCGACGGCAAAGGTCGGCGCGAACGTCCAGTAGTCTTGGTTCAGCATTCCCTGGTATTGCGAGCCATCCGGACCCTGGATGTTAAGTCCGGCGCTGGTGAACCACCCATTGTGGAAATTCCAGGACACCGACGAGGTGAAGACAGTGTTGTGTACGTTCTCAAAGAAAGCACCGGAACCCGCCCCGATCGCGACCGGCGGCGAACCGACACAACCAAACACCAATTGCGTGCAGTTGGTTTGAAGACCTGCCACCGTGAAGAACGGCTGGATCGCCGCGAAGGTCACATTGCCACCGAGAAAATTCCAACCGGTGCTCCATATCAGCGCCGGTGCAATGGCCTCGCCAAATACGGTGAGCCCGTGGCCCGCATTCGCGCCGTCCGCGGCCGAATTCTGTCCTTGGCCCACGCCATTGGGGCCGACAAAGGTCTCCAGGTCAAAGTAGACCCCCGGAGGGGGAGCGGCACCAAGCGGGATACCCATTGTGGCGCCGCGCAACGTCGCCTGAAAGTCGCCTGGCTCGGCACTGAAGCCCTGACCCACACCGGCCGCAAGAACAGAGGCCGTCACCCCAGTACCCAGGATTAATTTTCTCAGTCCGGTCATCAGCCCCTCCCGCTGCGTAGTCCCAAGACCCGCTCTGGCTGGCGCCAAGTGTGTTTGGTTTCCGGCGAGCCCAGCCCGACCCCTCAGTTATCCGGCGCCGTGGTGAATTGGACAACCGATGTCCGAGGCCGTTGATGAACTATTTTACACTAGTTGTAAAAATATCACGCACTCAAAAGCCAGGAGTGATGAAGGGCGCCTTCGTATTTTTCTGAAAAATCAATTAGTTACGGACGATGCGCGGAACTCGGCCCAAGTTGCCAAAAGCGCATGTGATGAATTATAACCGCCACTAAGTTTGGATTAATGAGAACCAAAGGCGGCGAACCGCGGATTCAGGGGCATCGGGTCGGGTCCGCGCGGGAAGCCATGGCCAGAGGTTGCCGGCCTCGGCGACGTCTTGCGCGTCGCCAATCCGAAAAAGGCCCCCGCAAAGGATCAGGATGCGACCGGTCGAGCCACCGCGACAGGGTCCTGGTCGGCCGTCGCATATCCAAGCACTCGGAGAATCTCGTCCAAGCTCTGCTCCGGCCTTCTACCCGATGTTGCGATCGTGGCTTCAGCTCGGGAGTAAAGCGGCTCTCGGCTCTTTAGAATTGCGACCAAGTCCTCCATTCCACGGCGGCTGTCGGCCAGCGGCCGCATGTCGCCCTGTCCGACAACCCGCTTCATGTGGTCGTCGGGATCCGCGCGGATCCAAATGGTAAAGCAGGAGGCAAGCAGCAGCTCGTAGTTTCCGGGTTCGCTGACAATGCTCCCGCTGGTCGCGATCACGAAACGCTCATGCCGCTCCAATACCTTTTCGAAGGCTTCACGTTCGGCACGATGAAAAGTTTCCTGACCAAATAGCTCGAAGATTTCCCCCAATGTCGCACCGCTCAGCCGCTCAATCTCGCGATCGAGTTCGATGAAGGGCAGATCAAGGCGGGTCGCCAGCAGTCGTCCGAGGGTCGACTTACCAGCACCGCGCAGCCCGATAAGCGCAATACGATCACGTCTGAACTCGCCAAAGGCCTGTCCAAAGTGTTGAAGCAGCAACTCGCGCGCTTCGCTCAGTGCCTGGGCTGGTAGTCGAGTGAGGAATTGAGCCACCAGGATGGACTCGACCGATGGATCCGGCCCCTCGTAGACAAGCTGCTCGATGGGCAGGCCCATCGCCCGCGCAATCCGCCGCAACAGCACGATGGAGCCGTTACCGTGTCCCGACTCGAGCTGGGCAAGATAACGCGCTGACAAGCCCGCGTGTTGGGCAAGCGCTCGCTGCGACATGCCTCGTCGCTCACGCATCATCCGCACGCGCGCGCCTAGACGGCGCAGATATGAATCGGCCTCTGCCGTCGCGTGCGTCGCACCGGTCGTACTATTGTCCATGTCCACCCATCTACCGCGTACGACATAATATGTCGTTCGACGCAGGACAATGCCGCGTCCCACAACTAAAACGCTTCGCGCGTCGCGTCCTGAGGGACGAAAGTATTTCAGACCGTGAAGCTCCGGGGTCAGGCGTGCCGCCGTGCCGCGTCAGTGGATGAAAATCCGGTTCAGCCGGATAGTACTTCAACCACCAAGATTTTCTGATCGCCCCTCAATCGCTTTGCTACCGTCGTAAGCGAATTAAACTCAAGACAACTAAGCAGGGCTTATCGAACGGCCCGGTCTTTCTGCAATTGTGCGAATCCGCAAAGTATACTCGCGTGCCAAGCCGGTGAGCCGGTGACGCGGGGGCGGGCCTTTATCCCACGATATCGCGGCTTGGTTCTGGCGCTCGGCCCTGCCCCGATGAAATTTTCATCAAATCGCCAAGCAGGCACTGCGGGTATTGCACGCCGGTGTCGCTTGCGACGTCGCTCTACCGCAGACCCGCCTCCTTGGATCGGGGCGGCAATCGCGCCAACGCATCTGACCGGTCGCGCCAGTAGGCCGGTTTTGCCCAATCCCGCTATCCACGCGGCTGCAATGGTGTGGTCCGGCGTTGACGTGTATCGTTGACTACCGGGGGGATCGTAAACCCATTCCGCGTGCCGGAAGCGCCGAGAAGGCTTAAAGGGTCGGCGGCGGGCGCGTCGTACCAAAAGGTGTTGAAGCCGCCGCAACACTAAGGGCCTAAGTCCGACGATCGCCGCTGGCAACTGCCGGCTTGGAAAGGCATGGCTATTGACTAGGCCGCTTCCTTCAAGCCGGTCCGATGAGCGCAGGACGCAGACCGGGCATGCCATCATCCGGAGTAACATGACGTCGGTAGACTCGATTGCGATCTCGTCACCTGAGCCCGGTGTAGCGCGCGAGGAGCTTGTTGCCCGGGCGGTGGCGCTGCGTAAGCGCTTGTACGACGCCCAGGATGAGAGCGAGGCACAGGGTTGCTATTCCGAAGCTCTGCATGAGGAATTTCGACGTAACGGCTTTTATCGCATCACGCAGCCCAGGGTGTTCGGTGGCTACGAGCTTGACCTCCCGACTTTTTACAAGGTGATGCTGGAAATCTCGCGTGGTGATCCGGGTGTTGGTTGGTGCCTGACGCTCGCAGCCTCCCACGCTTTTTTGGTTGCTTCGCACTGGCCGGAGCAGGCCCAACGGGAGATCTTCGGGCCGACCGGTGAGTTTTCGGCGCCGCATCGGGCCTTGCCGATGGGAAGGGTGGTGCCGGTCGATCGCGGATACGCTATCAGTGGCCGTTGGAATTACTGCTCAGGTATCCCACACGCTACGCACTTCATCGGTACCGCGCTACTGGACGATGGACAGGCGCCACTCCGTACTGTGCTCGCCATCTTGCCTCGCGGCAGTTACGCAGTCGTTGCGGATTGGGGCAGCGACGCGACGCTCGGCATGCGGGCAAGCGGATCAAATAGCGTCGAAGTCAAGGATGCCATCATTCCGCGCCACCATGTTGTGCCCATCGAGGTCTTGTTTGCCCGACCTGACGGCATGGAAGACGGTACGCCAGGTACGCGTTTGCATGGCAATCCAATGTATCTGGGTAGGCTGATGGGGCCGTATCACGCCTCGTTGGTGTCGGTCATCGTTGGCGCGGCCTGGGCCGCCATTGATGAATACGAACGCATCGTTATCACGATGAAAACGTATGTCGATCCATCGCTGTTGCGGGCCGACCATCACGACTTCCAACGCGCACTGGGGCAGGCCCTGGCCTTAGCGGACGCGGCCGAGACGATCCTGATGGGCGGCGCGCAGCGCTACATGGATCTGTGTACGCGATGGGCGGTGGACCGCACGCCGATCTCCGTAGAGGACAACCTGCGTCTGTGGACGATGCTGCAGCAGGGCGGGCGCTTGGCCTGCGAAGCCGTCGAATTGCTGTTCCACACCGCCGGCGCCCACACCATCCGCAAGGGCAATCGGCTGCAACGCTATTTCCGTGATGTGCAGATGTATCGCACGCATTCCTCCGCGCAGCAGATGGAGTTCGGGACCTATGTGGGCCGCGCGCACCTCGGCAGACCGACGGGATTTAGAGGCCTTTAGGGGGAGCCAGTGCCCGGGCTCAAACATCCACACGGCCTTGCATGTGTTGTTATGCAAAGCCGCCAACAAACCTTTGCCGCGCGGTCGCGCGATTGCGTGAACTGCGGCCTGCGCGAGGTTTCCATACCGGTTGGCAAGCGCCAATGATACCGATTGGATTGGCTGGCGAGCTTCGACCTGCGCGGGGACGGTGCTGTGGGGCTTTGCCGACAGATGCTTGGACACCGGCCGGGCCACATTGAGCAGTGGCCGCCCAGCGTGTTACACCCTAGGCGCAACAGAAGTATTTGTTCAGGGAGGTCCCATGCGCGGTATTGCCGTCATTTCCCCAGCGATTACCGGGCTGACGGTGATCGGATTGGCTGCTGCCGCGCTGGCGCAAACCCCTGGCGTAACAGCGACCGAGATCAAGATCGGACAGACCATGCCATATACCGGGCCGGTAGCGGCCTTCTCGATGCTCGGCAAGGGAGAGATCGCCTACTTCAAGAAAGTAAATGATGAGGGCGGCATCAACGGTCGCAAAGTTACTCTCATCAGTCTGGACGACGGCTACGCGCCGCCCAGGACGGTGGAGCAGACCCGCAAGCTGGTGGAACAGGAAGGCGTTGCATTCATCTTCAGTTCCATCGGAACGGCGTCGAACTCCGCCATCGAAAAATATCTCAATAACGCAAATATTCCACAGATATTCATCGGATCCGGTGCGTCCAAATTCGGCAACTACAAGGAATTTTTCTGGACGTTGGGTGGCGTGCAGGCAACCTTTCGGGCGGAAGCGCGGATTTACGCGCGACAAATCGTCAACGCAGACCCGAACGCCAAGATTGCCGTGCTCTACCAGCATGATGATTATGGCCGTGATTACGTGATCGGGCTGAAGGACGTGCTGGGCGATAAGTACGAAAGGATGGTCAAGGAGGCCACCTATGAATTCACTGATGCGACGATCGACTCGCAGATAACCACGCTGCAGAGCACAGGTGCAGAGTTTCTCATTGTGGCCGCTACTCCGAAATTCGCTGCACAAGCCATCCGCAAGGTCTACGACATTGGCTGGAGGCCGACGTTCTTCCTTTCCAGCACTGCCATCTGGATCAATTCCGTCATGATACCGGCTGGTCCAGAGAAAGCAGTCGGGATCATATCAGCCGCCTATGTAAAGGACCCGACAGATCCTACCTGGAATGATGATCCTGGTATGCGAGAGTACAAGTCGTTCATGGCCAAATACATGCCGGCTGACGACCTTGCGGATCAGAATTTTGTCAATGCCTACAACAGTGCAATGACACTTGTGCAAGTCATCAGACAATGCGGAGACGACCTATCACGCAAGAGCATCATGAGCCAAGCGACCAATCTTCAGGCGCTGGAGTTGCCAATGTTGCTGCCGGGCATCCGCGTTAGCACCAGCCCCACCGACTATTACCCCGTCAAGCAGATGCAGTTGATGAAATGGAACGGCAAACAGTGGATCCACTTCGGAGAACTGTTATCGGGACGCGACAATTGAATGGCGCATTCCAAGTCATGAGACGCGAGCGTCATCGCCGTCAGCAGGTACAGGGCGATGGCTTCAATGATGCGGGGTGCCGCCCGGCCGACCAGCCTGACAACTTCGCCACGATCTTTTAGTTACGCCCGATGCCAACCTTAAGACTTTTCTGCGATCGACGATAGCCTCCATGAGCGTCCTGTCATCGGGCCCGCGTGCGTCCTTGTTGACCGTCAGTGACATCTGCCTTCGCTTCGGCGGCGTCGTTGCGCTAGATGGCGTGTCGTTCACTGTCGAACGTGGTACGGTCTGCGGACTTATTGGCCCCAATGGGGCGGGCAAGACGACGCTTTTCAACTGCCTTAGCGGTCTTTGCCGCGCTGACTCCGGCGCCATCGTCTTCAACGGCCGTTCGCTGTTTGACCTGCCACCTCACGTTATTGCCTCGATTGGGATCGGCCGCACCTTTCAGAACCCCGCGTTGTTCGACACCATGACCGCGCGCGAAAACGTCACTATTGGCGGGCAATGCCGTTCAAGCGGCGGAATTCTGGCAAGTATGCTGCGATTACCCAGCGTTCGTCGCGAGGAGAATGCGCTCGCCCAACGTACAGATGCCCTGCTCGAATCGTTGGCTCTACGCTCGTATGCGGATCGACCCGTTATCGAGCTCACCTTCGCGACCAGGAAACGCATAGAACTCGCACGGGCACTGGCAGGCCGGCCAAAGCTCCTGCTCCTCGATGAGCCCGCCGGTGGCCTCAGCCACGAGGAGGTCGACCGCTTTTGCGATTTGATCGCCTGGGCACGCGATAAGTTTGAAGCGACGGTGCTGTTGGTCGAGCACCACATGAATATGGTGGTCCGGGTGTCGGACAAGGTGGTGGTGCTTAATTTCGGCCGAAAGATCGCTGAGGGGACCCCTGCCGAGGTGCAACGCAACCAGGAAGTCGTCGAGGCTTATCTGGGCCAGGCGTCATGACTGTAATCCTTGAGCTGCGACAGGTTTCGGCGGCCTATGGTCTGATCCCAGTGCTTCGGTCGATTGATCTGGTGGTCGGGCGGGGAGAAATCACGGCGCTGCTTGGGGCAAATGGCGCTGGTAAGACGACGATCATGCGCGCGATCTGTCAGATCATGGTCAAAACAACCGGCGAGATTCGTTTCGCCGGAGAACGAATCGACTCCAAGGCGACAGAGGACATTGTCCGGCTCGGCGTCGCCCATGTACCCGACGGACGCGGCACGTTTGTCGGCCTGACGGTCGAGGAGAACCTGCGGATGGGCAGCTACACGCGTCACGACCGCGACGGCGTAGCAAATGATCTTGTTCTTGTGTGTGAGTATTTTCCACGGCTTCGCGAGCGATGGCGTCAGCAAGCCGGGACCTTGTCAGGAGGCGAACAGCAGATGCTGGCGATCGCGCGCGCGTTGATGCTGCGGCCAAAGCTCCTGCTGCTGGATGAGCCATCGTTCGGTCTAGCACCGATCGTGGTCAAGGATATTTTTGGCATCCTTCACGCGATCAACAAGCACGAAGGGATCAGCATGCTTCTTGTTGAGCAGAATGCGCGTATGGCGCTCTCCATCGCCGCCCGGGCGTATGTCATCGAAATTGGTGAGATAGTGCTGGCGGGCTCCGCTGCTCAGATCGGCGCCGAGGAAGCAGTGCGTCGAGTCTATCTGGGCTACTGATGAGAAATTTGGAACGTTGTCAAATTCAAGGCCAGCGAGGACGCCGATGCAGGCTCTGTTGCATCAAGTTTTTTCCGGTCTCGCCACCGGCGGCATCTATGCCAGCATGGCGCTGGCCCTGGTGATGATCTATCGATCAACCCACCACGTCAATTTCGCGCAGGGCGAGCTTGCCATGTTCTCTACTTACTTGGCGTGGATCCTGCTTCAGACTGGCTTCCCTTACTGGGTTGCGTTCTTGGTAACCTTGGCGGTCTCCTTTGCTATTGGCGTGATGATCGAGCGTCTGGTGGTCCGACCAGTTGAGAATCAGCCCGTCCTCGTCGTCGTGATCGTCTTCATTGGCCTTTTGGTGATCATCAACAGCCTGGCCGGGTGGTTCTTTGGCTATACGCCCAAAGTCTTTCCTAGTCCGTTTGCTGACCATGCCTGGTATGCCAACACATATTTGTCATCCCACGAGGTCGGGATGATCGCCGTCACGCTGTTGCTGCTAGTCATGATTTTCTCATTCTTCCGCTTCACCTCGCTGGGCCTTGCCATGCGGGCGACCGCGCAAAATCCGCTCTCGAGTCGTCTGGTGGGTGTGCGGGTAGGGCGGATGCTGGCGATCGGGTGGGGTCTTGCCGCAGTGGTCGGCGCGGTGGCGGGCATGATGGCAGCCCCTGTGGTCTATCTCGATCCCAACATGATGAGCGGCATCCTGCTTTACGCATTCGCCGGCGCATTGATGGGCGGTATCGACAATCCATGGGGGGCGGTCATGGGCGGTTTCATTGTGGGTGTACTCGAGAACCTTGCGGGAGCTTATGTGGTTGGCACCGAACTGAAGCTGTCCGTGGCCCTTGTCATCATTGTCGGTGTCCTTGTCGTCAGGCCGCTCGGAATGTTTGGCGGCCGCGGCGCATCACGAGTATAGCGATGAACGTCGGTGATCGGCTCGGCCTTAGCGGCGGCTCCCCGACCGCAGGTCAATCGGCCATCTGGCGAATCGGCGCGCCGTTGCTTGTTTTGGTGCTGGCTTCCTTCCTGCCAGTGCTCGTGACCGGATACGTGCTGTTCCAGTTCACGCTGGTGGTTATTTACGCGATAGCACTTCTCGGGCTGAACATTCTGACCGGTTATAACGGCCAGATCTCGCTGGGCCACGGGGCATTCTACGCGATCGGCGCCTATACGGTGGCAATCCTTCTCGACAAGACAAGCGTGCCTTATTGGCTGGCAATTCCGATTGCCGCGGCGGTTTGCCTCCTGGCAGGATTTCTGTTTGGCATTCCGGCGCTGCGGTTGCAGGGGCTTTATCTGGCATTGGCGACATTTGCGCTCGCGGTCGCCATTCCGCAGCTTCTCAAGTTTCACGGTGTCGAGGCGTGGACAGGCGGCGTGCAGGGCATCACCGTGAGCAGAACACAGCCGCCATCCAATCTGCCGATCGACCCAGACCAGTGGCTCTACATCCTTTCACTTGGGATTGCGGTCTTGATGTTTGCGATCGGATGGAATTTTCTACGTGGGCCGCCTGGCCGCACGATCATGGCCATTCGCGATCATCCGATTGCTGCCGCCGCCTTGGGGATTCACGTCGCGCGATATAAGGCAATCACGTTCGGCATCAGCGCCATGTATACAGGCGTCGCCGGGGCGCTTGGAGCACTGGCAGCACAATTCGTCTCGCCCGACAGTTTCTCATTCTTCTTGTCGATCAGCCTGCTCGTCGGTGTCGTGGTGGGCGGCCTTGCGTCGTTGAGCGGCGCGATCTTTGGGGCAATGTTCATTGTCTACATCCCCAATCTTGCCGACGAAATCAGCAAGGCGGCGCCGTGGGCAATTTATGGCGCGGTGCTTATCGGATGCATGTACGCAATGCCGCGCGGTATTGCTGGCCTGCTGCAGGCGATTAAGCGTTGGTTGCTGATGTCGCGGCGATCGCCGCAAGGATCGCCGCAAGGGCCGGGGCGGCGGTAATGTGCGGGTTATGGCTCGCGTCGAGCTCGAAATATTGCCATTGAGGCGCAGCCTGCGCGGCGCGCGCGAAGGGCTGAAAAATGTCGCCCGGCGCCCGCCGGGCGCAATAGATGTAGCTGCGAGGCAGCGATGCCTGCTGATGGGCGAGGCGCAGAGGGCATGTGAATGTCGCGATCGGCTGGGGTAGCCTACGGCTGCCGATCCAGGCCACGTCCGCGTCAGGCGTATCCGGTGGCAGGGCATTGGGCGGAACGAGCCAGCCGTCTCCTTGGGAGGCGGCGCGATCGCGGAGGTCGGCTCGCATCGATTCCGGCAGTAAATCGAACAGGCATTGTCCGTCAATCGGCACAAATGCGTCGACATAGACGAGATGAGCTACTCGATCCCGCAAGCGGTCAGCGACGCCGGTTGCCACCACGCCCCCGTAGCTGTGCCCAACCAGAATCACGTCGCGGAGGTCTTCAAAGGTCAGAACGCCCACGACGTCCGCAATGTGAGTCTCAAGGTCGACGGACCGGTCGACGAGATGCCGGCGTTCGCCAAGCCCCGTATAGGTGGGAGTGAAGACCTCATGTGCGGCCCTGCGGAGCAACGGGCGCATCTTCTTCCATGCCCAGCCGGCCGACCAGGCCCCGTGAGCGATAACAAAAGTGGCCAATGCGTTCCCTCCGGACGGCCGGATCGCGAGCGACGGTTCCATCCAGCCGCACAACCTTCAATTGCAACCGGCGGGCGACTGCAGGCAAGCGAGATCGCCGTTGCGCCAGAGCCGCTCGGGCGGAAAGGTAGGGATCTTCCCGCTCCACGATATCGAATTCGTCGGCCCAGTTTCGATCCTCAGTAAAACGACGTATGCCGGTCAAGGCATTGCAGGATGGTGCGTCGGAATCGTCGGATCGTCACAGGCCCGTCAGGAACGGTCGACGATACCGGCGACCGCAGCTGTGGTACCGGACTTGCTGTATCCTGATCCGGCATTTGCCTAAGCTCTGGAGGCGTGCTCAGCCGGGGTGGATTTGTCGAGCCAATCGGTGCTTCCAGCTGTCGCCGGACCGGGAAGCCGATCGGCTTTCATTGGATCGTCTGGACGGACCGGTGACCGAAAATGCCGGCCGATTAGCGCGCCCGACAATGTGTAAAATTTCAGGCGGCGCATATAGACTTTATTGATGCACTGGGGCGGCCGGCTCTTGCGCCACTTTCCTAATTAAGCCATATGAACAACGGTGGGACAGCGGGACAATCCGTCAGAGTTACCTTCGAGCAGACAGCGAGGTGCGCAGGCCGATGCATGGGCGTCAAGAGGGGGTGGCCCAGAGATCCGAATCAGTGGCGGACGAGCACGATGACATCATCTATCCGTCAGCTATTCCGTTCGTGCTGGTGCATCTAGCCTGCATTGCGGCAATCTGGACTGGGGTCACCTGGCAGGCCGTTTGCTTGTGCGTGGTGTTGTACTGGTTGCGGATTTTCGCAATTGGCGCGGGGTACCATCGGTACTTTTCGCATCGCGCCTACTCAACGAGCCGAGCGTTCCAATTTATTCTTGCAGTACTGTCGCAAAGCACAGCTCAGAAGAGCGTTCTGTGGTGGGCTGCCAAACATCGTCATCATCATCTGCATTCGGACACCGAGTACGACGTGCATTCGCCGCGTCACAAAGGTTTTCTATATAGTCATCTTGGGTGGATTTTCTCGCGCAAGCACGAAACAACTGATCTGGTGAAGGTTGCTGATTTCGCCCAATATCCCGAGTTGATTTGGCTTCACAGGTATGAACTGGTGCCAGCTGTCTTCCTTGCTGTAGTATGCCTGATCATAGCGGGTTGGTCCGGTCTGATTGTCGGATTTTTCCTAAGTACTGTTCTCGTCTATCATGCAACCTTCTGCATTAACTCGCTGGCGCACGTCTTGGGACGCAAGCGCTACGTGACGGGTGACGACTCACGTAACAACTGGCTGCTGGCCCTCGTAACGATGGGCGAAGGGTGGCACAATAACCATCACGCCTGTCAGAGTAGCGTTCGCCAGGGCTTCAGGTGGTGGGAGGTCGATCCGACATTCTACATTCTCAAAATGCTGTCATGGATGCGGATCGTATGGAACCTGAAGACGCCGCCGGCGGCCTTGGTGCGCAATGAGCAGCGGTTGGGATCGAGAGTGATCAATCGCGCTGCCGCACAGCTGGCCGCCACCTTTAACGCTGATCGCATTGCAGTAACCATCCGGGCAACGCTCGAGCGATCAAGCCTTTCGGCGATCCAGGAGCGGTTGGCGGTGACGCAGCATCGCGCTACCGATGTGCTCGCAAATCTGCATTTGCCACATATGCCGAGCCGTAATGACATTCTTGCGCGTGCGACCACAATGTTCGCCCGAACGCCCTCAATCGAGGACATTGTCGATCGCGCCCACGAACTCATACTTGACGCAATTGGCGCGCGGCTCTGCCTGGCCATGCCGGGCGCGGTTTGATTGGGGCCGAGCAATTAAAGCTTAAAGAGCTTTAGCGCCACATACCCTTGACGCGTGCATGGACGTCTATCTGAGGCAAAGACGCCGATCGGCCCTTGGTGATTGTCTGGATAGGCGCCGGCGGCCAACTTCGTGCCTCGAACATCTGAAGGATTGAGCCCGGTATGAATCGCGTGCGGCCGGCATAAACGTGGCGATCGCCGCTTTTTGCCTGCTGATGGGTATAGAAACGTTGCGGGACCAAGATGTGGAGCTGGTCCTTGGCGCGCGTCATTGCAACATAGAGAAGTCGACGCTCCTCTTCGATTTCCTCGGTCGTACCCGTAGCAAGGTCAGACGGAATACAGCCGTCGGCCGCATTCAGGATGAATACCGCGCGCCACTCTTGGCCCTTCGCCGAGTGGATGGTTGAGAGGATCAGGTAGTCCTCATCAAGCAACGGTACGCCGGCTTCTCCACTGGTTACGTCGGGCGCATCTAGGGTGAGTTCTGTGAGAAAGCTTTGGCGCGACGCATAGCCGGCTGCAATCTGCTCAAGCTGAATCAGATCAGCGGCACGCATCATGGCGTCTTCATAAATGCGCTCAAGGTGGGGTTCATACCAGCGCCGCAGCCGGGCGAATTCATCCGGCCACTCGCCGCGTCCTGCGGCCAGGTTGAGCATAAGGTCACGGAAGGCTTGCCAGTGGTCGGCAGCTCCGCGCGGCGCCGAGAATTCCGCCAATGCAATCTCGACGTTTCGGCCAACAAGACTGTCGAGGAGACGGCCAGCGCTCGCGGGGCCGATGCCAGGAAGCAGTTGAAGCACACGGAATCCGGTTACCCGGTCGCGTGGATTTTCCAGCCAGCGCAAACAGGCGAGGAGATCCTTGACGTGTCCCGATTCCAGAAATTTCAGTCCGCCGAATTTCACGAAAGGGATATTGCGCCGGGTCAGCTCTACCTCGAGGGGGCCACTATGATGAGATGTTCGGAACAAAACGGCCTGTGACTTGAGAGTCGTTCCAACCTCGCGGTTCTCCAGCAGGCGCTCGACCACATAGCGCGCCTGGTCGAGTTCGTCCCTTACCGTCACGAGAAACGGCCGATCCGAGCCGGTGCGGTCGGTCCACAAATCCTTGGTAAAGCGCTCCGCTGCCAAGCCAATCAAGGCATTGGAGGCGGCCAGAATCGGCGCCGTCGAGCGGTAGTTGCGCTCAAGGGTAATGACCTCAGCAGGGGGGCAAAAACTTCGGGGAAAATCCAGAATGTTGCGCACGGTGGCAGCCCGGAACGAATAGATCGATTGGGCGTCGTCGCCAATGACCGTCAGACCCCGACCGTCTGGTTTGACGCCAAATAATATCGCTGCCTGCAATCGGTTAGTGTCCTGGTACTCGTCAACCAGTACATGATCGAACCGCGACGCCACGTCGGCCGCCAAAGCTGGCTCGGTCAGCATTTGCGCCCAATAGAGCAGAAGGTCATCATAATCGAGGACATTCTGATGTTGTTTGGCCTCCACGTAAGCGGCGAACACCAAGCGCAGTTCATGCTCCCAGGAGACGCACCAGGGAAAGTAATCGGCGAGCACACTCTCAAGTGTCGATTGGGCATTGACTGTCCGCGAATAGATGGCCAAACAAGTACCTTTGGTTGGGAAACGGCTTTCGGTTTTGGAGAAGCCCAACTCGTGGCGCACCAGATTCATAAGATCTGAAGCATCCTCACGGTCGTGGATGGTAAATGAACGGCTCAAGCCAATCTGCTCAGCGTAGTCTCGAAGCAGCCGCGATCCAATGCTGTGGAAAGTTCCCGACCAGGTGAGCGTCGCGCCCAGACGAGCCGAGATGGCCCCGCCAAGCGACACGACGATGCGTTCCACGCGCTTCATCATTTCCGCCGCGGCGCGCCGCGAGAAGGTCAGGAGCATAATGCGGTGAGGATCAGCACCGTGGACAACTAGGTGTGCGACACGATGGGCGAGCGTGTTGGTCTTACCGGAGCCCGGCCCAGCAATGACGAGGAGAGGCCGATGAGCAGTTACGGTCGGGCCGATGCCGTATTCGACCGCGCGTCGCTGGTCGGGATTGAGCTTTTCGAGGTAGCTTTGGGTCATTTGAAACGAATCAATGCGGCGTGTCCCCCAGTGAGCACGTTTCTTGTTTTGTTCGCAACGGATATCCGGCAGACCGCGCGATGCGGCCGTGCGGTGGGAGGATCTCGGCGAACCCACCCACATGGACGAGGCCTGCCGGGTGGTCGAGCGGGCCGCTGACTTACAATAGGTTTTCAACGGCGGGCCGCGCCCGTGGGGATCAGGCGACTCATGTCCTTGCTGGCCGAGGGTGAGCGAACGACCCGATCGACGCCACGCAGGACTTTGCCGTCAGGCGGTTGGCATCGGTGCGGCAGACACCGGCAGTTCTCGCAGTGAACCTTAGCAAGCGAGGCTGTCATCCTCATAGATGCCCGCTGGGTCCAGACCCAGCGCTTGGCCGTGTCACGATCTCGGCCGCCGTTGGGCCAACCAAACATCGCAGCTAGGCCGGCTTGCACAATGCCGACCAAACCATCAAAGTGCCGGTATCGGCCGCCGGTACCGAGTGGGAGATTGAAGCATGAGCTCTGAAGACGCAATTCGGACATCGCGGAACTTCATGCTCGCCCCCGACGCTGAAAGCATGCCCCGTGAACAATTGACGGCGCTACAGACAATTCGTTTGAAACAAACTCTAAAGCGAGCCTACTCAGAGGTTGCACATCACAAGGCCAAATTCGATTCTGCCGGAGTAAAACCCGACGACCTGATGACCCTGGAGGATATCTCGCGTTTCCCCTTCACCGTCAAGGAGGACTTGCGTGACAACTACCCGTTCGGCATGTTTGCTGTGCCTCGTGACAAGGTGCTTCGTCTGCACGCCTCTTCTGGCACGACCGGTAAACCAACCGTCGTCGGCTACACCAGGAGCGACCTCGACTGCTGGGCAGATTTGATGGCGCGCTCATTTGCCTGCGCGGGTGGCCGGCCCGGCGACGTCGTTCACAACGCGTATGGGTACGGGTTATTTACCGGGGGTCTTGGTGCCCACTATGGGGCGGAGCGTCTCGGTTGCACCGTAGTACCAATGTCGGGCGGCGGAACGGAGCGACAAGTTACCCTGCTTATGGATTTCGCCGCCGATATTCTTTGTGCGACCCCGTCCTACGCGCTCAACATCGCCGAGGTTGCCGCCAGCATGGGAATTGATTTGCGGCGGTCGCGATTGCGGATGGGCCTGTTCGGGGCCGAACCCTGGAGCGAAGCTTTGCGCCGCGACCTGGAATCTAGGCTCGGAATCCAGGCCGTGGACCTCTATGGCCTGTCTGAGATCCTGGGGCCCGGAGTGGCATGCGAGTGTCAATTTGCACAATCGGGATTGCATGGATGGGAAGATCATTTTCTATTCGAAGTTATCGATCCTGAAACCCTGATGCCGCTGCCGATGGGCGCGACCGGCGAACTGGTCATAACTACGCTAACAAAGGAAGCGCTGCCGATGATTCGTTATCGCACGCGCGATATGACCCGCCTGAACAATGCGCCCTGCATTTGCGGTCGCACGCACGTCCGCATCATGCGGGTGAGTGGCCGGGATGACGACATGCTGATCATTCGCGGAGTGAACGTCTATCCCTCGCAGGTTGAGGCGGTGCTCGTGGGATTTCCCGGACTTGCTCCTCATTATCAGATTGTGTTGAGTCGCGACGGAGCACTCGACTCAATGACAGTCGAAGTTGAGTTCGCACCAGACGTAGGGCCCGACGAGGCCGGCCGTCTGCGCAAGACCGAGGAGGTCGCGCGTCATATAAAATCGCTGATCGGCGTTACCTGCAAGGTCGTGGGTAAGGATCCCGGAGAGGTGCCGCGCTCGCAGGGCAAGGCGGTGCGGGTGCGGGATCTGCGTAAGCCGCCGAACTGAATCGGAGTTCCGGTGCGAGCGCCCCACGTCCCTTCAGATCTGACGGGGCGCGATGATGCGACACACATCGAACACGGGGTGTCGCAATGGATCAAGGCTATCAACCAGTCAATGGCGCGCAGCCGGGCGGCGGCGCAGGGCAAACGCGCCGCCGATGGAGCGTCAGCGAGAAGGCGCGCATTGTCGCTGAAGGCCTGGAACCTAAGGCAAAGATATCCCGGGTCGCCCGGCGCTATGGGATCAGCGTCGGCTTCTATCGAATTGGCGGTGCAAAGCCCTTGCCGCTCTTGAACTCGAAACGTGATCCGGCGTCTGCATTCGTGCCCGTCGTGTTGAAGGACGACAGTGTTGGGCGAACGTCGGCCCGCTGGTCAATGGTGATCGAGATTGCGGTTGGCGATGCGGTGATCCGCCTCAAAGGCGCAGTAGATCCCGCGGCACTCCGCAGTACACCCGAATGTGTGTTGCAAAACATTTTTGAGTATCCGCGCGCGCAAGATTGAATGAAGATTAGACGCCAGCGCACAATGTTGATTCAAAAGTCGATCCGCCTAGATTGCATTGTTGCGCATTTCGCTCGGGCTCTTGCCCAGCGAAGCAAGACGACGGCTGGATTACCCCAAATTGTTTCGTCGGACTGAATGGTCTGTTCGAAAAATGCGTGGTTATCGCGAGGTACGACCAGCACTAGATCGGCAATCATGCAAAGACAACGTAAAAAATATTTCAACCAAACACAAACATAAGGGTAGCTACGATGACGAAGATCCTCAGAACAACGGCTGCAGCGACGGCGCTGGTGACAATATTAGCGGGAGGTGTGCTGGTGCCCTCTCTCGCCAGTGCTCAACCCGAGAAGTCGCCGACCCACTCGAAGATCGTCCGGACGCAAACGCGAATCATCTATCGCGTGGTTCCGTCCTACAGCGATGAACTTCCTCCGGATACAGGCGTGCCCGATGGCGGTGCCTATCGGGGTGGCCCGTGCTACCGCTGCTGGTAAGTAGCACGCTCTTCCAACAAAACTCAGCAGCTCCCTGCAGAGGGTGCCGCGGGGGATGCGACTAGTCAAGCATGCGCATCCCGGGCTCGGGATAGCGCAGACCCGCAGCAGCGTCCAGCGGCATCACTTCCTCGATCGCGGCAAGATCCGCGGTCGTCAACTTTACATCGAGCGCGTCGAGATTCTGGTCAAGATATTTGCGGCGCTTGGTTCCGGGGATCGGGACAATATCTCCGCCTTTCGACAGCAGCCAGGCGATTGCTAGTTGCGCCGACGTGCAACCCTTTGCGTGTGCGATCTCCTCCGTCTTGGCGACGAGAGAGCGGTTGGGCTCAAAATTCTCCGGTTGGAAGCGTGGCATAGTCTGCCGAACATCATCTTTGGGCAAATCTTCGATCCGCCTGAATATGCCAGTCAAAAAGCCACGCCCGAGCGGGCTATAGGCAACGAAACCAATTCCGAGTTCGCGCACGGTTGGGAGAAGTTCGCGCTCAGAATCGCGGCTCCACAAAGAATATTCGGTCTGGAGTGCGGCGATTGGGTGCTCGGCGTGGGCGCGGCGAATCGTCCGCGCATTTGCTTCGGACAGCCCGAGATGGCGCACTTTGCCCTCGTGCATAAGAGCGGCCATAGCGCCAACCGTCTCCTCGATCGGCGTGTTGGGGTCGACCCGATGTTGATAGTAGAGGTCGATGAACTCCACGCCGAGACGTTTGAGGCTGCCCTCGCACGCCTCGCGGACATACGCAGGATCCCCCCGCACGCCGACAAATGCGCCATTTGCATCACGCACAATGCCAAACTTTGTTGCCAGCACGATCTTGTTGCGCCGTCCACGGATTGCGCATCCGACCAATTCCTCGTTGCGGCCGATTCCATACATATCCGCGGTGTCAAATAGCGTCACTCCGCGCTCGATCGCGCGGTGGATAGTGGCAATCGCTTCGTCGTCGTCGCGTCCTCCGTAGAAGTCGGACATTCCCATGCAGCCAAGCCCAATAGCTGAGACGATAGGGCCGTCGCGTCCAAGTTTCCGTGTTTCCATGACATGCTCCTCTGTCATTACATACGAGTGGCATCTGATCCTCTGGAGGGCGAACTTTAGCAGGCCTTGCCAACTCTATTCGAGCAGACAATTAGCATCCACCTCAACAAGCCACGTCGGATCACAAACCCAGAGACATGCACCAACGTGCATGCGGGACGAACCTCACGAAGAAATTTACCAGGGGCACGCGTCGCCGGCCTGCGCCGTTTCATCAATGGCTTGGAGAACTGGCGCAATTCATCGATGAAGGCTAGACCCTTTCGGGGAGCGCCTCGCCTCTCGTCTCCGGAAGGAGGAACGCGGCCGCGAAACCGAGAACGTAGACGCACGAGATCAGCATGGCGCTGTAGCCGTACCCCCCGAACCGCACGATCAGCGTGCCCGCCAGCAGCGGCCCGAGAAAAGCGATGAAGCGCGGCATGTTGAAGGCAAACGCCATTGCGGTCGCCCGCAGATGCGTCGGAAACAGTTCGGGCAGCCATGTCGGCATCCAGGAAAAAAGTCCCTGGCAGAAGAACGCATTGACCCCGGCGACCGCTAGCATGAGTGCCGGATCCTGGGTCCACAAGAACAGCACCGGCGTCATCACAAAAGCCATGGCGAAGTAGACAAGCGTGATCGGCTTGCGGCCGAATCCGTCGGCGAGGAAGCCGAAGCCGGCCTGGCCAATCAGCGCCCCAAAATTGAAAACCAGCGCCGCGTAGATGGCCCATTGCGGCGCCGTCAGCCCGGCTTTGCCGACGGTCCCTGCAATGTAGGGGGGAACCCATGTCGAGATGCCCCACCACGCCAGCGTGGTGGCGAGCGACATCAGGAACACGATGAGCGTGCGCCGGCGAATCTTAGGCTTCGCCAGCAGGTCGGCAACGGTGAAGCGGGCGAGGGCTTCGTCTTCGGCGGTGAGCGCCGTGCCGCCGCGCTTTTGCTCGAGCGCCGCGCGTCGGCGTGCGTCGGCGCGGCGCCACAACTCCGGCTCGGGAATCGAGGTTCTGATCCACCACGTCAGAAGCGCCGGAGCGACGCCGATCAGGAACATGTAGCGCCACGCATCGGGGCCCAACTGACCAACGAACAGCCACGTCAACGAAGCAAAAAAGAACCCAAT
>Ga0187783_10000604_pt1 | contig 26132 bp, 21 predicted proteins | sample 1015_SJ02_MP02_2_FD_132471 | JGI IMG/M metagenome (GOLD analysis project Ga0187783, IMG submission 132471) | Tropical peat soil microbial communities from peatlands in Department of Meta, Colombia - 1015_SJ02_MP02_20_MG | ecosystem: Environmental > Terrestrial > Soil > Wetlands > Peat | place...
AGAAGTTGCGCCTGGCCAATTGGTTAAGCTTACTCGAGCGGGAAAAAGTGATCGAACATGTGGTGGCATCCTACGAGGTAGTGCCCCTGCTGGCCGAATACTCACCCCAGATTAATGCCGCACAACTCAAGAACGCTCTTACCTCGCGCGAAGAACGCGCCCGAGTGGAAAAACTGATCGCCGAACACGGCAAGTTAACCCCTGCCAGCCTGCACGCGGCCATTGACCGGGTGGCCGGTTACCGCGGAGCCGAACGGGCGAAAATCGCCAGCCGATTCCTGCGCGACTTCTTTCGCTATCACCGGGCTCGACGGCAGCTGGAGGTGCTTAACGGTGCGCTCGAGAGCATCCAGTTGGTTGCCAACGAGAAGAAGCAGCAGCTATCGGCCATGAACGGAACTCTCTACGAGTTCCTACTGCCCAAAGAACAAAGCTCTGGCGGAGAGAAGGTCCTGCGCCACGTGATTATCAAAGCCGATGTACGCGACTCTTCCCGCCTGACGCGATCTCTCCTCGAGCGTGACATGAATCCAGCCTCTTACTTCAGTCTGAATTTCTATGATCCGGTGAACAAGCTCTTGGCGAAGTATGGCGCGTCCAAAGTCTTCCTGGAAGGAGATGCCATCATTCTGGCCCTATTCGAACGCGAAGGCGAGCCGGGGATGGCCGTCGGTCGGGCGGCGGTGCTGGCGCGGGAGATCGTAGAAATCGTTCGCGGATACAACCAGCTGCTCGAACGCTCAGGCTTGCCGAGCCTGGAGCTGGGAATTGGCATTAGCTACCAGGATTCGGCGCCGATGTACCTCATGGACGGCGAGCAGCGCATCATGATCTCCGACGCCCTGAACGAGAGTGACCGACTCTCTTCCTGCAGCAAGCGTCTGCGAAAGACCGTCGAAGCATCATCGACACCCTTTCATGTCTACGCCTTCGAGACCCCCAGCGAAGCGGAGATGAAAGACAGCCCGGAAGACTTCATTCTGAAATACAACGTGAATGGCATTCGCATGAGTGAAGCGGCCTTCGGCAAACTGCAGCAGGAGATTTCTCTCGAAGCTTGTCAGTTCAATATGCCCGGACTGAAGTCGGCGGATCAATACCGCTTGTGGAGCGGATTGGTCTCGATCGGGAATGACATTTTCCGCAAGATCGTGGTGCGGGCCAGCCGGATGCCGCTGGTCGACGCCCGCAACTTCACACTGCAACAATGGACCGACCACTCGTATTACGAGGTCTGCACGGATCCCGCCTTCTACGCCGAGCTCGAGGCAAAGACTACCGCGGGGAAGTAGCGTCGTTCTGCCCACCGAGCCCGAAGGCATCCAGCCGGAAAATTTGCGATTTTCTCTCATCGCCGCAGGCGGCTTTGGAAGGGCGTGCGGCGGGCTTTCGTGGGAAAAATGGGGGCCGGAACCTGGCTTTATTGTCCGGCGCGAATCGGGGAAATCAACAGACTTCTTGCCGTTTTCTTCGTGCCCTGGGACTTATCGGGCTGATAGGCAAGATCCAGGGATCCTTCTGCGGACGGAGAAGCTTCGGCCAGTAAGGCCGCCAGGCCTCGGAAGGAACGGCCGACATCCAAACTCTCCTGGAAGGCCACGGGAGCGCCTTTGTCGATCGCGGGCGCCACGGCTTGGTGGTTGTTGGGAATCTTCCAAAGAATCCTGCAATTGGTGGCCGCCTCTACATCCACATCACTAAAGCCGGGAATCTTCTTGTAGCGGTTCAGCACCAAACGAACCCGCGCCCGGCCTGAGCCCTCTTCGAGGAAGTTTCGCATGCGCCCAGCGCTCCACAGCGAAACCACATCGGCCTGCGCCACCAATAAAACTGCGTTCGACAAATCGCAGAGCACACGCGCAGTTTCGTCGACGCGATTCGAGCAGTCCACCACCACGTAACGAAAGGAGGAAACCAGCAGGTCGAACAGGCGCGCCAGCTCGGCCACGGTGGGGGCGACCAGCTGCGGCTGCTGCGGGCCCGCCAGCATTTGCAAGCCGTTCTTGCACGAGGTCATCAGGCCCTGCAGTAACGCGGTATCCATGCGGTGCAGATTTTGCAGCGCGTCGGCAATCCCGAAGGACGGACGGACGTTCATGTGCAGCGCTGCATGCCCCAGGGTGGCAAAGTCTACCAGCAGCACTCCGGAATGCGAATCCTGGAGGGCGATGGCAGTGTTCACCGCGACCGTGGTAGCTCCGGCTCCACCCTTGGAATTCGCAACCGTAAAGACGCGAGCGCGTCCGGAGGAGGTTCGAGCTTTGCTGCGCGAGGCGCTAAAACGTTCGAATGCCTTAATCAGCGGTTCCGGAGGCACATTTCGTTCGAGATATTCCCGCGCCCCGGCGCGCATCGCCGAAACGATGGTGTCCGGACTGGTCATTGGACCCACCGCAAAAATTACGATCTCGTTGGTGCTCGCCTGAATCAGTTCGATCGCCCGAAAGGCGCGCTCGGCATTCTGGGAATCGATGTCGACGAGCACGATCTCGGCCTTCAGGTCTTGGATCTGGCGTAGAACCGGGTCGGTTTGACCGTTGGGAAAACCGACATGAGCAAAAACATTGCGTCCGATCTGCGTGGTTTCTAGTCGCTGCTGGAGTAGCGCCAGCCGTTCCTTGTCTTCAGCCAGAATCGTAACCGCTATTCCATGCATGGAGCCAGCCTCGATACGTTCCCGTAACTGCATGTTATGAAGAGTTTGTCCTTGCGCCAAGTGACCTTTGTAACGCGTGCCACGAAGGGAATATTCCCTCCAGCCAGGATTCCCACACAAAAGGACGAGGTGGCCAAGGGACCAAACCCGGGGGGAGTGTCCGTAGGTTACCGTGTATTCTAGTCAAAATCCTCAGGATTGCAAGTTGCGAAAGCTGTGCAAAACGGCCCCGGGCGCGCCCGGAGCTCGAGCGAATAACGTACCACATCGGGCAGGAAGCTCTCGATACCCAGCAGAATACCTCGAGCCCAAACCGGCTCGAAACCCGGCGCTCACGGCGAAGAGCTGCTCGTGGCTCCCCCAAATCGCAATCGTGTCGTCGGAGCTTCACCGTGTTGCAGGGCGGGTTCGTCGGAAACCTGCTTGCGGTTCATCGCGTCAGACTTGCGGGCTGAATCTAGATTCATCGATCAAACCAGAGGAGTGTCGCCGGCGGAATTTTGCTAAAAAATTCGAGACCGACCGCCTTTCTTCGTCATCTCGGCTGATCGACCAGGAAAAACCGTGGCAAGGTTGGTTCGCCGCTGGCGGGTTCGAGAAAATCGCACGCCGTCCCCTTGTCGGCAGCCATCCCGGCCCGTATAATAAAAGAGTACTAGATTAGTACCGTTTTCAAAAGGACCTGAGAATAGCTCGATGGGAACAGCTTAGAAAATGATTCGCCTGGGCAAAATGACGGATTACGGGCTGGTCTTGATGAGCCAAATTGCGCGCCGGCCGCGGGCGGAATTGCACACCGCTCGCGATCTGGCCGTCGAATGCCATCTGCCGCTTCCCACCGTCAGCAAGCTCTTAAAGAGACTGCTCGGGAGCGGACTGCTGGCTTCGCATCGCGGCATCAAGGGCGGGTACAGTTTGGCCCGCGAGCCGCAGCTGATCTCTCTCGCCGAGATTATTTCGGCACTCGAAGGGCCGCTGGCCTTGACCGAATGCAGCACCGAGATCGTCGGACTCTGCGACCTGGAGTCCTGCTGTCCCATCAGGAATAACCAGAAGATCATCAGCCAAGTACTTCGCGGGGCACTGGAAAAGGTAACCCTCTCCGATTTGATCCAGCCGTTGCGCCTGATCGCCATTCGAGACGGCCGGGGAAATCTGGTGCCGACCCTTACTGTGACATCCGGGAGAATGCAATGAGCACCAATGTCAATACCATTCGTGATCTGGCCGAACGCGATTATAAGTGGGGCTTCATCACGGAAGTGGAAGAAGAACGAATCCCCAAGGGGCTCAATGAAGACATCATCCGTTTGATCTCGGCCAAAAAGCACGAGCCCGCGTTCATGCTCGAATGGCGGCTCAAAGCCTATCGCCATTGGATTCGGCTGGAAAAAGCAGATGCCGAGCCCAAGTGGGCCAATGTCAAGTACGGGCCGATCGATTATCAGGATATCGTCTATTATTCCGCCCCCAAGCAGAAGCCGGGCTTGAAGAGTCTGGATGAGCTGGATCCGGAGATTCTGCGCACCTACGAAAAACTGGGCATTCCTTTGGAAGAGCAAAAGCGCCTGGCGGGAGTGGCTGTGGATGCCGTCTTTGATAGCGTCTCCGTAGCCACCACATTCAAGGAAAAATTAGCCGAACTGGGGGTGATTTTCTGCTCCTTCTCCGAAGCCGTGAAAGAGCATCCCGCGCTGGTCGAGAAGTATCTGGGTTCGGTCGTGCCCTACACCGATAATTTCTTCGCCACCCTGAACGCGGCGGTGTTCTCCGACGGATCGTTCGTGTACGTGCCCAAGGGCGTGCGCTGTCCTCTCGAGCTGTCAACCTATTTCCGCATCAACGCGGCCGAAACCGGGCAATTCGAGCGCACTCTGATCGTCGCCGACGAAGGCGCGTATGTCAGCTACCTCGAAGGTTGTACGGCGCCGATCCGGGATACGAATCAGCTGCATGCGGCCGTCGTAGAACTGGTGGCGCTCGACAATGCTCAGATCAAGTACTCCACGGTGCAGAATTGGTACCCGGGCGACAAGCAGGGACGGGGCGGGATCTACAACTTCGTGACCAAGCGCGGCAAGTGTCTGGGGGTGAACTCGAAGATCTCCTGGACCCAGGTGGAAACCGGTTCCGCCATCACCTGGAAATATCCCAGCTGCATTTTGCAAGGGGACAATTCGGTGGGTGAATTCTATTCCGTCGCCCTCACCAACAACTACCAGCAGGCCGACACCGGGACCAAGATGATCCACCTGGGACGGAATACCACGAGCACGGTTGTGTCCAAGGGGATCTCCGCCGGACACGGGCAGAACACGTACCGGGGGATGGTCAAAATCCTCAAAGGAGCTACCGGGGCGCGCAACTATACGCAATGCGACTCGCTGCTGATTGGCGACCAGTGCGGTGCGCACACCTTCCCTTACATCGAGGTGAAGAACTCCACGGCCCGCATGGAGCATGAGGCCTCCACTTCCAAGATCGGGGAAGATCAGCTCTTCTATTTGCAACAGCGCGGTCTCAAGACCGAAGACGCCGTTTCGATGATCGTCAATGGCTTCTGCAAACAGGTTTTCCGTGAGCTGCCCATGGAGTTTGCGGTGGAGGCGCAGAAGCTGCTCAGCGTCAGCCTGGAAGGCAGCGTGGGTTGATGGCGACCAAGCGCGGCGAGGAATCCGAGGAGAGGAAGAAGAAAAGAATGAGTCTGTTAGAAATCAAGAATCTGCACGTCACCGTGGGCGGACACGAGATCCTCAAAGGCATCGACCTTCGCATCGACGCCGGCGAAGTGCACTCCATCATGGGCCCGAATGGCTCGGGCAAGAGCACGCTGGCGCAGGTCTTGGCGCGACGCGAAACCTACCAGGTCACCGCCGGTGAAATCCTGTTCAACGGCCGGGACCTGCTGGCGATGAAGCCGGAGGAAGCGGCCTGTGAGGGCGTGTTTATGGCCTTCCAATATCCGGTGGAAATTCCCGGCATCGGCAATGCTTACTTTCTTCGCTCTGCCCTGAACGCCATCCGCAAGCATCGGGGAGAGGATGAAATGGACGCCATGGACTTCCTTCCCTTGTACCGCGAGAAGCTGAAGGTTCTCGAAATGGATGAGAAGCTGATGAACCGCTCGTTGAACGAGGGCTTTTCCGGCGGGGAAAAGAAGCGCAACGAAATTCTGCAGATGGCCGTGCTTGAGCCGAAGCTGGCAATTCTCGATGAGACCGACTCCGGCCTGGATATCGACGCCTTGCGGATTGTGGCCAAGGGAGTCAATGCCATGCGCAGTCCCGAGCGGGCCATGCTGGTGGTCACGCATTATCAGCGTTTGCTGAACTATATCGTGCCCGATCGCGTGCATGTGCTGGTCGATGGACGCATCGTACGTTCGGGTGGTCCGGATTTGGCCCTCGAACTGGAAGAAAAAGGATATGGCTGGATGGAAACCGAGGCGCGGCAAACGGCGCCGGCATCGGCTTAGTCGAGGAGAGAAGTGACGACCGCAATTCAGAATATTGACCACTATCTGGAAAACTTCAGCGCGCTCGCGAAGCAGGCTCGGCGGGATGATCCCCGCTGGTTCGAAAAGCTGCGGGAAACGGCGCTCGCCCGCTTCCTGAAGACCGGTTTCCCCAGCACTCGCGATGAGGACTGGCGGTTCACCAACGTCTCCGCCATTGCGCGCACCCCGTTCTCCCCCGCCCGAAAGAAGCCGACGGGGCTCTCCCCGGCGGATTTGGCCGGGTGGAAGATCCCGAACTCCGCTGCGCAACTGGTCTTTGTCGACGGGCAGCTTGTCCCTGGCTTGAGTACCCTCGACGGCTTGAGGAAGAGGGTAACCGTCTCCGCTCTCAAGGACCTGATCCGGAAGCAGCCCGAGGTTGTCGAGCCTCATCTCGGCCGCTACGTCGACATCGAGCGGGATCCTTTCCCGGCTCTCAACACGGCTTTCGCCGAAGATGGCGCCTATGTCCATATCGCGCGCGGAACGGTTTTGTCCGAGCCCATTCATGTGTTGTTCGTGTCGACCACCCGGGATACGCCGGAAATGACCCATCCACGCAATCTGGTGGTGGTTGAGGACGAGAGCCAAGCCACCGTCATCGAGGAGTACATCTCCCTGGGTAGCGGTCCTGTGCTCTCGAATGGCGTGACCGAACTCGTGGCCGGTGAGAGTGCCCACGTTGCTCACCATATGATCGTGCGCGAGCAGCCGGAGGCCTTCCATATTTCCACCCTGCGGATCGAACAAGCCCGAAGCGCCACGGTCTCCTCGCATTCCCTGTTGCTCGGAGGCGGGCTGGTACGCAACAACGTCCATCCCGTGCTGCGCGGAGAAGGTGGGGAGTGCCTGATCAACGGCTTATTTGTCGGCAATGGCCATCAGCATCTCGACAATTACATGCTGGTCGAGCATGCCAGCCCGCACTCGAGCAGCCGACAGTTTTACAACGGAATTCTGGATGGGCACGCGCACGGGGTTTTCCACGGACGCATCGTGGTTCACAAGAACGCGCAGAAGACCGATGCCAAGCAGACCAACCGCAACCTGCTGCTCTCCGACGACGCGCAGGTCGACACCAAGCCGCAACTGGAGATCTACGCCGATGATGTGAAGTGCACGCATGGGGCGACCATCGGCCAGATCGACGAGAATGCCTTGTTCTACCTCGAATCGCGCGGCATCGACCGGATTTCGGCGCGCCGGCTTCTGCTCTCGGCTTTTGCCAGTGAATGTCTGGCGCGCATGAAGGACGATACCGCCCGTGCCCACGCCGAACAGCTCATTCACAAATATCTCTCGTCCTTTGCCGATGCGCTTGCCGAGGGCAGCGCGGATCGCGGCCGGCAACCGGAGAGAACTGGGGAGGAAGTCGGATGACTACTGCTGCGAGATTGCCTTGGGATCACCTCCAGCCCCCGGCGCACCAGGTCGTCGCCGGCTTTGACGTCGAGCGAGTGCGGGCCGATTTCCCCATCCTCGCCCAAGCTGTACACGGGCACAAACTGGTCTATTTGGACAACGCCGCGACTTCGCACAAGCCGCAGGTAGTGCTCGATGCGATCCTTCACTATTACCAGCACGATAACGCCAACATCCATCGCGGCGTGCACTATCTTTCCGAGCGGGCCACCGAGGAGTACGAAACCGCACGCAAAGTCGTGCAGGGCTTTCTCCACGCCGGTCGTGCGAGCGAAATCATTTTTGTGCGCAGTGCAACCGAAGCCATCAACCTGGTCGCCCAAACCTACGGCCGGGTTCACGTCGGCCGTGGCGATGAGGTGTTGATTACTGCCATGGAGCATCATTCGAACATTGTTCCTTGGCAGCTTCTTTGTGAAGAGAAAGAGGCGAAACTGCGGGTGGCGCCCATCAATGACCAGGGAGAGCTGATCGTCGAGGAATTCCGCGCGCTGCTCGGGGCGCGCACGAAGATCGTCGCCCTCAGCCACGTTTCGAATGCGCTCGGAAGCGTCAATCCGGTGGCCGAAATCATCCGCCTGGCGCATCAGAAGAACATTCCGGTTGTCGTGGACGGTGCCCAGGCCGTTCCCCACATGGCGGTGAACGTCGAGGACCTGGATTGCGATTTTTACGCTTTCTCCGGTCATAAGCTTTACGGCCCTACCGGGATCGGCGCCCTGTACGGGAAAGCGGCCCTGCTCGATCAAATGCCGCCCTATCAGGGCGGGGGCGACATGATTAGCTCCGTGACCTTCGAGAAGACCGTCTTCAACAAACTGCCCCACAAATTTGAGGCCGGGACTCCCCATATGGCGGGCGCCGTCGGCTTGCGCGCCGCCATTGAATACTTGAACCGGCTCGGACTGGACACCATCGAGGCCTACGAGCGTGAGTTGCTGGCCTACGCAAGCGAGAAGGTCGGGGAGATTCCGGGCGTCCGCCTGATCGGGACCGCGAGGGAAAAAGCGGCGGTCGTCTCCTTCGTAATGAATGGGGTTCATCCCCACGATATCGGAACCATTCTGGACCAGGAAGGAATCGCCATCCGCACCGGGCATCACTGTGCGCAGCCGGTTATGGGGCGCTTCGGCGTGGACGCGACCGCGCGCGCCTCCTTCGCGTTCTACAACACGAAAGAAGAGATCGATCGGTTGGTGGAGGGCATCCAAAAGGTGCGGGAGGTGTTCGGCTGATGGCCGATTTACGCGACCTGTACCAGGAGGTGATTCTCGAGCATAGCAAAGCTCCTCGGAATTACCGGGAGGTAAAAACCGCCGACCACAAGGCGGAGGGTTACAATCCTCTTTGCGGCGACCGCTTCATCGTGTATTTGCAAATGGAAGGCGACCGCATTCAGGACATTGCCTTTCAAGGTTCGGGCTGCGCTATCTCCAAAGCTTCCGCTTCCATGATGACGCAAAGCCTGAAGGGAAAGACCCGGAGCGAAGCCGAAAGACTTTTTGAGCGGTTCCACGAAGTGGTCACCGGCCGTGCCCGGGCTAACGGAGATTCGGCCGAGCTTGGAAAGCTCGCTGTGTTCTCGGGTGTATCCGAGTTCCCCACGCGGGTGAAGTGCGCCATCCTGGCCTGGCATACTTTCGAGGCGGCGCTCGAAGGAAAACAAGAGTCGGTTTCAACCGAGGGCTGAGGTTAGGCTTATGAATGGCGAGATGATCGAACTCAAGAGGGAATGCGAGGCGATCGAGATTCCCAGTGGGATTCACCGTTTTCTGCCGGCTCGTTCCCAGGTGAGGATCGCACAGTTTCTGGGCACCGGTTACACCGTGGTGAGTGACTTTGGTTCGATGTACCGCATTGATGGGAAAGACGCCGACGCTTTGGGCCTCGTGCTGCCCGCCGCAGCCGAAGACCAGACTCCTGCCAGCACGAGTTTCAGCGAGCAGATGGTATGGGACCAGCTCAAGACGGTTTATGACCCCGAGATCCCGGTGAACATCGCGGACCTGGGCCTGATCTACTCCTGCGAGATCACGCCGCTGGCCGAGGGCAGCAAGAGAATCCATATCAAAATGTCGATGACCGCCCCGGGTTGTGGCATGGGCAACGTGCTCAAGGCCGACGTGGAGAGCAAACTTTCGAAGCTGCCGCAAGTGAAGGAGGTCAATGTCGAGGTCGTGCTCGATCCCCCCTGGCATCCCGGCCTGATGTCGGAAGCAGCCAAACTCCAACTGGGCTTCGATATGGATTACGGTAACCCAGGTTACGGAGGCGCACCGTACGCCCGTACCTCCCGCTAGTTTCTCCCTGGGCCTCGGCTCTTCGGAAAAATCCGGTATCCCGGTATGGGCTCGCCAAGATCGAGACGCCCAAGGAGCGTGACCGGAGTAAGCACTCCCTGGTTCTCCGGGTTTGACGCTGTCTCCATCTCTCTTTACACTCAACGATGAGGCTTCCGGATCCAGCTGAAAGCCGGGTTCGAAAGACAACTGTGAGCCCCACTGAAACCAGCAGCAGCACGAAACGGGAAATCCAAGTCGAGGTTGCGGCTGAAGAAGTTACACGCGAGACCGAAACCCTAATTCGAAAATATCAGAAGCTCGCTCGCATTCCCGGCTTCCGCCTCGGCCACGTTCCCGCTTCCGTGATCCGCCAGCGCTTCGCCGAAGACATCCGCAGCCAGGTCGTCGACACCCTCGTTCCCCGCTATTTCCGCCAGGAAGTGGAGAAGCAGGGTCTGGTGCCTGTATCCCAGCCCCAGGTTAGCGATCTTCATGTCCAGGAAGGCGAGCCCTTGCGCTTCAAGGCGAACTTTGAAGTGCTGCCGGAAATCAAGGTCGAGGGATACAAGGAATTGCGGGCGGCGAAGCCGATCATCTCCGTCGGCGACGAAGAAGTCGAAGACTCTCTCAAGAATCTGCAGGAACAGCATGCCACCTTTGTCTCGGTCGAAGGTCGCACTCTCGCGGACAACGATTTCGCCCAGGTTTCCTTGGATGGCAGGCCGGCAGATGGCCAGGGCCAACCGGTGCACATGGATGACCTGTTGGTCGAAATCGGCGGATCGAATACGATGCCCGAGTTCACCGAGAATCTGCGCGGCCGATCCGTGGGAGACGATCGGAGTTTTGCCGTTCATTACGCCGCGGATTTCTCCGACCCGCGGCTCGCTGGCAAGACCATCCTGTACACGGTGAAGGTGCAGGCGATCAAACAGAAGAGTCTGCCCGAGTTGAACGATCAGTTCGCCAAGGAACTGGGCGACTTTGCCGGTCTGGACGAGGTACGCCAGCGCCTCCGCGAGGGCATCGAGTCCGATCGAAAGCGCCAGGCAGAGCGCGCGGCGAAGGAAAAGCTGATGGCAGAGTTAATCGAGCGTAACGATTTTGAGCTTCCCGAAGCTCTGGTGGAGCGGCAGATTGATATCCGGCTGGAGCGAGGTCGACGTGCCTTGATGGCGCAAGGCGTGAAGGCCGAAGACATCAAGAAAATCGATCTGAATCGCCTGCGAGCGGCAGAGCGGGAGCGTGCACGGCAGGAAGTCAAGGGCTCGTTGTTGCTGGACAGGATTGCGGAGGAGGAAAATATAGGAGTCGACGAAGAGGAAATCAATCGAGAGGTCGAAGCTTTGGCGGTACAGGCGAGACAATCGCCGGAAGCGATCCGCGCTCGATTGACACGTGAGGGAGTGCTGGATAGAATCCGGGATAGAATCCGCAACGAAAAGACCCTCGATTTTCTCTATCGTCAATCGGCGTAACTGGCCGTTTCCGATATCTTCCGCAGCGTGTTGATCGGGGTCGCAGTGTGAAAGTTGACTCAAGGAGCACGTGATGCTGGTACCCATGGTCATTGAGCAGACCGGCCGAGGCGAACGGGCCTATGACATCTATTCCCGCCTGTTGCGCGACAGCATTATCTTCATCGGCACCCCGATTGACGATAATGTTGCCAACTTGGTGATCGCGCAAATGCTATTCCTGGCGCAGGAGGACCCGGAACGGGACATTCAGCTTTACATCAATTCCCCGGGCGGCTCGATCACCGCGGGCATGGCGATCTATGACACCATGCAGTATGTCAAGAATGACGTCACCACCATCTGCATCGGTCAGGCAGCCAGCATGGCGGCCTTGCTGCTGGCGGCGGGAGAGGGAAGGAAGCGGTTCGCCCTGCCCAACTCCCGGATCCTGATCCATCAGCCTTCGATGGGCGGGCTCTCCGGCCAGGCGACCGATATTGATATCCATGCCCGGGAGATCCTGCGGATGCGCGAGATTACGAACCAGTTACTTGCGAAACATAGCGGACAGAAGCTCGATAAGGTAGAAAAGGATGTGGAGCGCGACTTTATAATGAACTCCCAGCAGGCCAAGGAGTATGGAATCATTGACGATATCATTTATAAGACTCGAGAGAAGGTATGATTAGCTTTTTGCACGAGAGGCCTCGGCGTAGACCATCTTTCCCGCCCCCCAGGGTTAAAGACGATGTAGAGCCGGGAGGTTAGGCAGAAAAGGAGCAGAGCCGAGTGAAAAGTCGAAACGGTACGGAGGAGATTCTACGTTGTTCGTTCTGCCATAAGTCGCAGGACGCCGTCGCGAAGCTCATTTCTTCGCCCAGCGATTATCCCCGGGCTTATATCTGTGACGAATGTGTCGCGGTCTGCAATTCCATTTTGGAAGATGACCGCACCGCCACGCCTGCAGCCAGCACTCCCAATCAGCTCCCGAAACCGCAAGAGGTCAAGACCTTCCTGGACGAGTACGTCATCGGCCAAGAGCAGACCAAGAAGAAGCTGGCGGTCGCCGTCTACAACCATTACAAGCGCATCTTCATGAACCGTCAGCGAACCAGCGACGGCGTGGAACTGACCAAATCGAACATCCTGCTGATCGGACCGACGGGGACCGGAAAGACGTTATTGGCGCAGACCCTGGCCCGCATGCTGGATGTTCCGTTCGCCATCGTGGATGCCACCACCCTGACCGAGGCAGGTTACGTCGGAGAAGACGTCGAGAACATCATTCTCAAGCTGTTGCAGGCGGCCGATGGCGATGTCGGAAGAACGCAAACCGGCATCATTTACATCGATGAAGTCGACAAGATTGGCCGCAAGGATGAGAATCCCTCGATCACCCGGGATGTTTCCGGAGAAGGCGTGCAGCAGGCGCTGCTCAAGATCCTCGAAGGTACGATCGCCAATGTTCCGCCCCAGGGGGGACGCAAACACCCGCACCAGGAATTTACTCCGGTGGATACCACGAATATACTTTTCATCTGCGGCGGCGCCTTCGTGGGCCTGGAGAAAATTGTTGGCCGCCGGGCCGGCAAGAAGGCGCTGGGCTTCCGCGGCGGTGAGGAGAGCGAACCGGAGCAGGCGGCTAACCCGAGCAAGCGAAATCTCGAGCTTCTCAACGATCTCCAACCCGAAGATCTCATTAAATTTGGCCTGATTCCCGAGTTCGTGGGGCGTCTGCCGGTGGTCGGACTGCTCGAAGATCTGGATGAATTCGCGCTGATTGAAATCCTGACCCGGCCCAAGAATGCCATCGTCAAGCAGTACCAGCGGTTGTTTGAATTCGAGAACGTCCGCCTGAAGTTCAGCGACGACGCCCTGCGGGCAGTGGCCCGCCAGGCGATGGCGCGCAAGGTCGGGGCACGGGGCTTGCGCATGATTTTAGAGGAACTTATGCTCGAACTGATGTATAACCTTCCCAGCCAGAAGAAGGTGAAGGAGTTTGAAGTGACCCGGGAGATGGTTGAAAAGCGCAGCGCATCTTTGGCTATGATGGAGAAAGCAGGGTAGCAGTCAGGCGGTAACGGCCGATTGCAGATTTTCGGGAGAGCCAGTGACCTCATCCAAAGAGAAGTTCGAGACCAAGAAGTTGCCCATGATGCCTATCCGGGATGTAGTCATCTTCCCGTACATGATGACGCCCTTCGTCGTGGGCCGCGAATCGAGCGTGCGGGCCCTGGAAGAGGCCTTGGCGGCCGACAAGAAGATTTTTCTCGCGACCCAGCATGACGCCGGGGTCGACGAGCCCCGGCCCAACGAGATCTACCAGGTGGGGACGGTGGTCAACATCGTCCAGAGCCTGAAGCTCCCCGATGGAAACATCAAGGTTCTGGTCGAGGGCATCGAGCGGGGCAAGATTTTGCAGATCAGCGAGACCGAAGGTTTCTTGCAGGCGACCATCCGGCTCGCCCGCTACGGGACCGAGACCAACTCGCAGATCGAAAGTGGCATGCAGCGGGTCACCTCCCTGTTTGAGCAGTACGTCAAGCTCTGCCAGTCGCTGAACTACGAAACCATGATCGCGGCTGTGCGCATGGAAGATCCAGCCAAGCTGACCGACACGATTGCCGCCAATCTGCAGCTCTCGATCGAAGAAAAACAGGGCTTGCTCGAGATTTTTGATCCGGCCGAGCGTTTGAGCCGGATCGGGGATGTGCTCGATATTGAGATCGAGAAATTGAATATGGACCGCACCATCCAGTCGCGGGTGAAGCGGCAGATGGAGCGGGCCCAGAAAGAGTACTACCTCAACGAAAAGATTAAAGCCATCCAGAAGGAGCTGGGGCGCGGCGAAAAGAGCGAATTCGACGAACTGAAGAAGAAGATCGAAGTGTCGGGGATGCCCAATGAAGTTCGCGACAAGGCCATGCAGGAGCTGAAGAAGCTCGAAGCCATGCCGCCCATGTCGGCGGAGTCCACGGTATCGCGAAATTACCTCGACTGGCTGTTGGCCGTGCCCTGGAAGAAACGCTCCAAGGAGATTCGCAACCTGACCCGGGCGGAAAAGGTGCTCAACGAGGATCACTACGGCCTCGAAAAGATCAAAGACCGCATCCTCGAGTTCCTGGCCGTGCGTCAGCTGGTGAAGAATCCCAAAGGCTCCATCCTGTGCTTTGTTGGTCCTCCCGGAGTGGGCAAGACTTCGCTCGGAATGTCCATCGCCAAGGCCACCGGCCGCAAGTTCGTACGCATGTCCTTGGGCGGGGTCCGGGATGAAGCCGAGATCCGCGGGCACCGGCGGACGTACATTGGCGCGCTGCCCGGCCAGATTATCCAGATGATGAAGAAGGCGGGAACCAAGAATCCCGTGTTCATGTTGGACGAAGTGGACAAGATGTCGATGGACTTTCGCGGCGATCCCTCGGCGGCATTGCTCGAAGTGCTCGATCCCGAGCAGAATTTCATGTTCATCGATCACTATCTCGACGTCGAGTATGACCTGTCGCAGGTCTTCTTCATTGCCACCGCCAACGTGATGCACACCATTCCTCCGGCGCTGCAGGACCGCATGGAGGTGCTGCGCCTGCACGGGTATACGGAGCAGGAGAAGGTTGAAATCGCCAAGCAGTTCCTGGTGAAGAAGCAGATGGCGCAGGCCGGGTTGACAGAGAAGAATCTCAAGTTCACCGACGATGCCATCCGGACTTCGATCCGCTCCTACACCCGGGAAGCCGGTGTCCGCAATCTGGAGCGTGAAATCGGCAATATCTGCCGCAAGGTCGCCCGCAAGGTGGTCAAAGAGGGCGGCAGCTACAACGTGGCCATCGGTCCGGAGAATGTCAACGATTTTCTGGGCGTAATCAAGTTCCGCGACACCCTGGCGCACGAGCGCAGCGAAGTGGGGCTGGTGTCCGGGCTGGCGTGGACGGAAGTCGGCGGATCGATTTTGAGCACGGAAGCAACCGTGGTCGACGGCAAAGGCAAGCTGACGCTGACCGGCAAGTTAGGCGACGTCATGCAGGAATCGGCGCAGGCCGCCATGTCCTATGTGCGCTCGCGCGCGCAGCGCTTAGGGTTGCCGCGCGATTTTTACCGCACCATCGACATCCACGTGCATGTGCCGGAGGGCGCGATTCCAAAAGACGGACCCTCGGCCGGCATCACCATCGCCACGGCGATCGCCAGCGCTCTGAGCAGGATTCCGGTTCGCCGTGACATCGCCATGACTGGCGAGATCACCCTGCGCGGCAAGGTGCTGCCCATTGGCGGGCTCAAAGAGAAACTGCTTGCCGCCCATCGTGCCGGTTTGCTCGAAGTCATACTGCCGCAAGATAACGAGAAGGATTTGGCGGAAGTACCGGAAAACCTCCGCAGCGAGATGAAGTTGCGCTTCGTCGATGCCATGGACCAGGTCCTGGCTTTGGCGCTTGAACAACCTCTGCCGAAGCCGATGCCGGATGTGGTGGCTGACACTGCATCACCCATCGCCCCCTTGCCACCGCCTTCGCCCGAGGGACCCACCGCGCATCAATAGCTTGCGGACCGGACAGCACCGACCGCGCCGATTTGCCAGGCTTGACAGGCAATTGCCGCCCTCCGTAGATTGAATATTCCAGCCAAAACAGGTGGTTCGCTGAACGCATGAAATCTCAACCCTGGGCCGCGCGGCGGGCTCGTCGTCGTAGGCCGCCGCCTTAGGACCCCAGAGACGCCGAGGAGTGCCGCATATGTCCGGTTCCGACACCAGCAACGCCGAGTTGGGCTTATTCTCGGAGTTGCCCAAGACTCCGAGTGAGGACCGTCGCACTGGAATCTTGCCCTCGCAGGCAGTGAACAACCTGATCGCGAGCGGGAAAGTCAGCGCCCGCCGGCCCATCACGGAGGAGCAAATCCAGCCGGCAAGTCTCGACCTGCGGCTCGGCGATATTGCACATCGCGTCCGCGCCAGCTTTCTGCCTGGCCTCGACAGCCGGGTCGAGGCAAAAATCAAGGAACTGCGCATGACGCGCGTCGACCTGACCGGCTCCGCCGTCTTCGAAAAGGGCTGCGTCTACATTGTGCCCTTGCTCGAGGAGCTGAACTTACCCGACGACATCTCGGGGAAGGCCAATCCCAAAAGCACCACCGGACGGCTCGACATCTTCACCCGTTTGCTTACCGACTATGGCACCGAGTTCGATCGTGTGCCGGCCGGCTACAAGGGGCCGCTCTATGCCGAAATTGTTTCCCGCACGTTCACCGTGGCGGTGCGGGCGGGGATGCGCCTGAGCCAGCTGCGGTTCGTACGCGGCAACCCGATCTACCGCGACCATATGATCGCCAAGCTCGATGAAGCGGAGACGCTGGTGTACCTCGACGGGGGAAACCCTCAAAAAGCAAGAGTAGACCGGGGGCTCCGAATTACGGTGAACCTCGAAAGCGGCCCTCAGGAAGTGGTGGCGTACAAAGCCAGACGAAATGCACCCGCGATCGAACTGGACCGGCTGAATTATTATTCGCCGGATGAGTTTTGGGAGCTTCGCCGTTCCTGCTCTGAGCAGGGCTTGATTCTCGATCCGGGCGATTTCTATATTCTGGCCTCCCGCGAGCGAGTGCGGGTGCCACCTGAGTTTGCTGCCGAAATGGTGCCGTTTGATCCTGCCGATGGCGAATTTCGCATTCACTACGCCGGTTTCTTCGACCCTGGCTTCGGTTATGGAGCGAGTGACATCAAAGGCACCTGCGCGGTGCTCGAAGTACGAGCTCACGAAGTTCCCTTCTTGATCGAGCATGGACAGCTGGTCGGTCGCTTGAACTATATGCCTCTCCTGTCCCGGCCCGACAAGATTTACGGTCTCACGATCGGCTCCTCGTACCAGCAACAATCGCTCACCCTCAGCAAGCAGTTTCGGCGGGGATAGAGCAGCGGTCGGTTGGACCAGGACGGTTTGAGAACAGTTCAACGAGGGCCTATGGCCGCCCATTCCCCACGCTCGTCATCGGGACTACCTCTCCGAGGCGCCGCCGGGCTCATCATTGCGGTCGGGATGGTCGTAGTTCTGCTCATCACCTTTCCCGCCTATCGATGGTTCTTGGTCATCAGCGCAGGCATCGGGGTCGGAGTAGCGCTGGTTCTCTTCGTTTGGCACAAACTGCGGCCGATCCGGGAAGAAGACGTGGAAAATCGGCGTCCCCTGGGGTTGAAGTAGCCGAACGGGATCGAGCTGCAGATTTTTTCACTCGGACAGCCGCTCCCAATGCCGACTTACACCAACTTGGGCTAACCAAGGGGCACATCCGGGAGACCAGACCGAAAGTCGGGGCGATGACGATGAAAGCGCTTCACCCCCATTTTTACCTTTATCCTACCGCTTCTGGTTTCAGCTCAGTCGTTTCGATCGTTCGATGCGCGCTTGAACTTTCCCGCATCCAATTGCAAACTGGCTCATGCGTATTCTTTCCCGGTTAACGATGGCGGCGACCGAGGTCCGCCACTTCCCTGTTCCCACGCTCCCTGAAATTGCGTTTTTGGGGCGATCGAATGTGGGCAAGTCGAGTGTGATCAATTCCCTGGTTGGTAAGAAACTGGCGCGAACGAGTTCGATTCCTGGCCGCACCCGCAGCATCAACTTTTTCGAGCTGCGCTGGCCCGGCCAGCCGCGTGCCGAGCTGGTCTTCACCGACCTGCCGGGATATGGCTATGCCCGCCTGCCCCGCGAAATCTCCGCCCGCTGGCCGGAGTTTATCGAGCCCTATTTGAAACGGCGGCCCTGCCTGGTACTGTGCGTGGCCTTGGTCGACGTCACGGTTCCACCGCAGGAGAGTGACCGGCACCTGCTGGAATTCCTGGCAAGCATTGAGCGGCCCTTCGTGATTCTCGGCACGAAAAGTGATCGGTTATCCGGCAATTCCTTGAGCCAGGCGCTCAAAAGCCTGGGTCGGGAATTTCCCCAGGCCAAGATCCTGCCTTACTCAGCTAGGACGGGAGCAGGCCGGGATGAGCTCTGGCGAGAGATCCGACACGCTGCCCTGCTCCACCAGACCCACTCTGCGGCAGCCCGTCAGAGCAGCTGATGCCTGCGCCATCCCCTAAGCTTGAACGACCGACCGTCCCCAGCCCGACAAGTCCAGGAGACAGGCCCCGATCGAGCCGTTCCCCGCGGGTTCTGGTCACTTCGGCGACTTCGGGAATCAGAGAGCCTCGGGTATCATAGAAGCCCATGTCCACGTACCTAATTACGGGAGTTGCGGGATTCATCGGGTCATCCTTGGCACGCGCACTTCTGGCGCAGGGCGATCGCGTGCGCGGGATCGACAACCTGTCCACCGGCAAGCGTGAGAACATCGCGGAGATTTTGGGACACATCGATTTTCAGCAAGCGGATCTGCTCGATTTCAGCCAGGTCGAACGGGCCTGTCAGGGTGTGGACTATATTCTTCATGAGGCGGCGATTCCCTCCGTGCCTCGTTCCGTCCAGGACCCACTCGAGAGCAATCGCGCCAACATCGATGCCACCCTCAACCTCCTGGTGGCTGCCCGGGATGCAAAGGTGAAGCGAGTTGTCTATGCGGCCTCGTCTTCCGCCTACGGCGACACTCCGACGCTGCCCAAGCGAGAAGATATGCTCCCCGGCCCGATCTCTCCCTATGCGGTGGCCAAGCTGGCCGGCGAGCATTACATGAGCGCTTTCTGGCGGTGTTATGGACTGGAAACGGTCTCCCTGCGCTATTTCAATGTATTCGGACCTCGGCAGGATCCAAGCTCCCCTTATTCGGGAGTGTTGGCCAAGTTCATCACCCAGATGCTCGCGCGAAAACCACCGACAATTTTTGGCGATGGCCAGCAAAGCCGCGATTTTACCTTTGTGGACAACGTCGTCCACGCCAACCATCTTGCCTTGAAAGCGCCGGCGCGCGCAGTGGCTGGGCGCGTCTTTAATGTAGCTTCGGGAATCCAGGTCGATCTCAATCGGACCTTCGCGATTCTGAAAAAGCTGACCGGATATCCGGGCGAAGTTCTCTATGGATCGGAACGCCCCGGAGATGTGAAACATTCACTCGCCGACCTCTCCCTGGCAAGAAAGCATCTTGGCTACGAGCCCATCGTCGGTCTCGAAGAAGGCTTACGGCGAACCATCGAGTGGTACCGGCGCGAGAGTCAGGGCGCCGCTTCGTCCTAGAGGCAGCACCTCGCCGCGATCGAATTTGCCCTCCCGGACCGCCATTACTTTCGTCATCTATAGCGCTCCTGCCCCGAGGAATAGAGTGACACTATGATGCTGTCTTCGATTGTGCTTTCCCGCGACTGGCCGGAGATCTGCGTGCTCGAATGCATCCTGGGTGGCCTTGATTTCGCAGTGGATGTCGAAACCGAGCCGCTGCGCGTCCAGGCCAAGCTGGCAAAATCGAAAATCGATGCTCTCATCGTCGATTGTGCGGTGGATGGAAGCGCGGAGCTCATCCGCGGACTGAGACGCGAGCAGAACACCGTGCCCTTGCTGTGGTTCGGCAACCGGAATCACTTTCAGGCTAGGATCACCGAAGGGACATTCCTTTCGGCGAAGCCGATCTCCGTCGAACGAGCGGTGCACGCCCTGTCGGCAGCGCGAAGTTCGATCCTCGAGGGCAGACTGCGCTATCATCGGCATCCCCTGGACGTCGCCGTCTCGATCGGTCACGGACACCACCGCGCGAAGGCTGAGCTGCAGAATCTCAGCCAGGGTGGAGTAGCGATCCGCACCACCTCCGCCATGTGCCTGCCGGATCGGGTGCAGATGGATTTCACACTTCCCCGGGGTCTTCACATCAAGGTTGAAGGCGAGCTGGTTTGGAAGCAGCCCGAAGCTGCAGGTTTTCGCTTTGTGGAAATGAATCCTGGCAAGAGGCGGGACTTGGAAGTCTGGCTGGCACAACGCTATCTCAGCCATCCGGGGCACGCAACCTTAGCCGTCAGACAAAGTGAACCCTGATTACCATGCCCTCTTGCTGCCAGGGGGGCGCCTCAACGAAATCGAACTCTGCCCGCTTCAGCCTGGGGAGATCTCTGCCCCGTTGCCTCAGAGCTGGCCAACTCTGCCAAACGCTTGCCGGGTGTGATTCCGAAACCGACCGCAAACACAAACCAATAGAGCAGGCCGAACAGGGCGGCGAGCCCGGCAAGGAAAGCGACCGCCAAAGGGCCGCGAGGAAAAGTGTCTGTCAGAAGCAGGGTGAGCAGGCTGAACAGCCAGACCGCACACGTCAAGACCATGCCATCCACCAAGCGGGAAAATCTGAGTGGTGAGACCGCAAACCACAAGAAGCCAATGCGTTCGGCTTCTCGCTCCACCAGGGTCGAGTCGCTGGCGCACGCTCTCCGATCGTCGAGGCGAATCGCGGTCCGGGAAGATTTTCGAAACAGCGGCTCTTCCCCTTCATGGCGTGCCCAAGACGCTGCATCGCTCAACAGTTGGGTGAATAGCCACTCCTTTAACAACCGATGCGACCGGGGAGCCAAGGCGAGAAATTCCAAGCCGGCTTGTCCTAAGGAATCGGTCCAGACAACCCGTCCTTCGGCTTCGAATCTTACTCTCGGACTGGGTAGGTCCAGGCCGACACGAACTCGCCGATGCAGATCGAAGGGCGTGAGCACTTGTACCGCCGCCCCGGCCTGACTGACGTCACGAATGATCCCAGCATTCTGAGAATCCACCTGGAGATAGGCCAGGCTACGCAGCTTCTGTCGGTGATGGAGTCGGGAGTTAGGAGGCATGAGCCGACGGTTGCGGACCAATACGACCGCAACCCCAGCCCTTAATCCTAACTGGTGGGGAGGCGCCGCTCAGTAACCCGGGTGATTCCTCAAGATGCGGTACGTTGTTCCTGGTCGGTGGGAGGAAGCTTTGGCCGTCGGGAGCGATCCCAGGCAATCAGGGAATTCAGGTCGTAGCTATGGGGTCCGTAGGCGCGGAAAGCACCTTCATCGAATAACCGCTTGATTCCGCAATCCAAGCAGACTTGATAAGAGTGGTTTTGAGCCCGCACCGGCCAGCTCATCTTGCGGTGCCGGCAGCCTCGCAGAACAACCACGCCCAAACCCGCCAGCCCGGTCGCCAGCACGCCCCAGAACCACAACCAACGCGACTTCTCCAGTTTCCTCAATGCGCGAGCCGTAAAATCGCTAACAAAACTTCAGCATATCGCCAATTTCAAAACCGTGCAAGGAACTGGTAAGTCGCGCTGAACTGATTGAATCGCAAACACTTGCTTACTAAAGAACCTGCCCCGAACTCTCCTTTCGTGTAGGCATCGGGTGTAATGGTAACCAAGCAGGCGATAAGGTAACCGTGACGCGGAAGGTGGGAAAGCGGTATGGTAACCATAATGGGGAAGGTGAAGAAGGAGCAGCCAACTTGGAGAATTGACAAATTCCATCACCCCGATAGGATTTACTTTCGCCGAGGATTTCGGCTCTAGCCGATGAGCGTAAGCCCTTACAACACGAACCTGGCCCGACTCGAGGCGGAGCCTCGCCCGGACTCTTGGCGCTCAAATGTTTCCGAGCAGGGTGGACATGAAGCCCTGGAAGCGCTCCTGGCGTTCTGCGCCCTGCACCAGCAAGCGCACGATCGGCGGGCCCGCGGGCAAGGTCGGGAATCTGCGGGGGACCCGGAGCGGCAGGAACTTGAGCAATTCGTTTTTGACGAAGTGTTGCAATTGGTCGCCGAGCGCGCTCTCGTCGTCGCGGGGGCGGACGGCGTGGCCATCGCCCTGGTGGACGAGAACGCGATCGTGTGCCGGGCTTCGGCGGGAACCGTCACCCCGGATCGGGGTACGCGTGTGGATCTCAACTCCGGGTTTTCCGGCGCATGCCTGGTCTCGCGCAAAGTGGTTCGTTGTGATGACTCTGAAACCGATTCCAGGGTCAGTGCCGAAGCTTGCCGTTCCTTGGGCGTACGCTCCATGGTCGCCGTCCCGCTTACGGCAAAAGAGTCCGTAATCGGACTGATCGAAGCATTTTCCAGTGTTCCCTATGGATTCAACGACAGCGATGTTCGGACCCTGAGACTGCTAGCGGAGTTAATCCTGGCGGCCCTTCGGCCCGAGGAAGAGCAGCTCCTGGTCGAGGCATCGCAGCGAGTGGTCAGCCCGGAGCCGTCCGCGATTGCCACCACCTCACCCGTCGTCACTCATGAGGAGGAATCAGCGGTCGAGGCTCCGGCGGAGGTCGGTGAACACCCGGCCCAAGAGCAGGACGTCTCTCCCGCCAGCGAGGATTCCGCCAAACCGGCGAGATCCCTCCGAGTCGTGGTTACGCTGGCCATCCTGGGACTCATTGCGCTCCTAATCCTGGGCTTGACGGTAGGCAGGAATCTGGGGTGGAAAATCGGTCGTCAGCCCCAGCCGAGCCCGGTTGTCCAGCCGCCGGCCGCTACCTCCCCGCCGCCCGTAGCAACCTCAGCCGCCCCACCGGCAGACACGGCACCGCCAGGGACGCCCCCCGCGGTGAGCCCACCCGGCTCGGACGCATCCCACGACATGCCGGAAGTCACCGGAATCCGCCACTGGTCGGCGGCGAACTCGAGTACGGTCGTGATCGACATGGACGACCAGGTTCAGTACGAGGCGCACCGCTTGGCGGATCCGGAGCGAATCTACTTTGATTTGCATGACACACGATTGAGTGCCGACCTGGCGAAAAGCATCGAGATCAACGATTCCCTGATTCAGCGGGTTCGGGTGGCGCAACCGGAACCTGGGCTCACGCGGGTTGTAATCGAGATCAAGGGTCCTTGGAATTTTTCCGTGAGCTTGGCGCCCAATCCATATCGTCTGGTGGTCGAGGTCAGCAAATCCGAAGGCGCTCCCCGAGCTCGGTCGCAGCTCGATTTGTTCACCCCTGGGAAGCTGGGAGGAACCGCCATTGTTCCTGCGCCAGGCGGCTTCACACCTCGGCTGCGGATTGTACTCGATGCAGGTCATGGAGGCTCCGACCTGGGCACGTCGGGGCGGCAAGGTTTGCTCGAGAAGGACGTGGTCCTCGATATTGTGGCCCGGCTGGGCCTGCTGCTGCGGCGGCTCGGAGCGGACGTGACCTACACCCGCCGAGACGACAGTTATGTTGCACTTGAAAAGCGAGCAGAAATCGCCAACCTGTCGGGCGCCGATCTCTTTCTCTCAATCCACGCCAACTCCAGTGATTTCCCATCCGCCCGCGGAGTGGAGACCTACTATACCAATACCTACTCCTCGACCAATGCACGAGCACGGGGAAGCAACGACAGCAATCCTGGCCTAAGAAACGTCAACTGGACCGGTGTCGACATTCGGGCCAAGGTGCGCGACTCGCACCAGTTTGCCACCAGTATCCAACAGTCTCTTTACTCCATCCTGGCACCCAAGAATCCCGGCCTTCGCAATCGCGGCGTCAAGGAGGCTCAATACGTGGTGCTCACCGGAACCATGATGCCGGCGGTTCTCGCCGAGATTTCCTTTGTCAGCAGCCCGGCGGATGAGAACCATCTGCAGAACGCAAACTACCGCCAGGAGATTGCGCAGGCCCTCTATCAGGGAATTGAGCGGTTTGTCGAGCAATCACGCCGGGTAAAGCGAGCCAGCGCGGAAAATCAACATAAGCTGAACCTGAATCGCTAAGCTCGTGCCTCTTGTCCATGCCGTCGACCGAGGTAGGCTGCCTTCACGGTGCAGCCGTTCCCACGCCCCCGTACTTCGCCAACCACTTGAGCTCTTCTCGCACTTTGATCTTGCCGTGCCAGGGATTCTTGTCCAGGGAATGTCCTTCGCCGGGAAAAATCAAGAGCGCGCTCGGGACCCCGAGATTGTGCAGTGCGTGGTCGAGCAGATAATCTTCGGCCACCGCCACCCGAATATCGTCGGCGCCGGCCACCATGTGGGTGGGAGTTCGGACGCGGTTGATCTGGAAAATTGCGGCCTCGTCGTGATAACGCTGGGCCGCCACCCATGGTTCTCCACCCAGGAAATACGCATCATCGAAGGTCGTATCATCATTGCCCCAGTTGGCGACGTGCTCGACCGCCCCGGCTCCCGTAACCGCAGCCTTGAACCGATTGGTTTGGGTGATCAGCCAATTGGTCATATATCCACCGTAGCTGTAACCGCCAACCGCGAGACGACTGGGGTCGGCGATGCCGTCCTTCACCAGCGCGTCCACGCCTTCGAGAATGTCCTTGCCAGGCCGGGAAACGATTTCGGGTACGATCTGCTCAAGAAACCGGTCTCCGTAGCCGCTCGAACCACGGTAATTCGGCTCGAAAACCAGCCATCCCTGGGTCGCCGCCAGGCGGTCCCACTGATACCAATCTGCCCCAAAGTGATTGCCGTCGGCGTCGGCAGGCCCTCCGTGAATCAGAACCAGCATGGGCAGATTCTTCGCTTCAAACTTGCCCGGCGGGTACATCAGCATGCCCTCGACCGTCGTGCCGTCCTCTGCCGTCCAGCGATACGGCTTGCCCTGGGGTAGATCGCGCTCCGTGAACAAGCGATTGAACGAGGTGATCGGGCGCGCCTCGGGCAGCTTGTCAATACTGTCGGCAAAATAGACCTCCCCCGGCTTTTCGATGCTGGAATACAGAAAGGCAATGGGGCGAGAGTCGAGCGCGGAATCGACGAGTTCATAGGTACCGGACCAGCCCGCCTGCTTTTCCAACGGCGCGGACGGACTTGCCTGCGTGTAGACCTGAACTTCGGTCCCTAAACGCGCCGTGGCAATCACGCCCCCGCCGGCGACCGAGTAATCAAGCACGGCTCCGGGAAATGTCTTTGCCCAACGCTCGGTTGAGCCCGTATCTGCCGCCACCCAATACAGGCGCATCTGCGTGTCTTTGTACTTCCCCTCCACCGATCCCACCTCCACCCTGAAGAAAATATGTTTGCTGTCCGCCGCCCATCGGATGTCCTGTTCGACCGCCTCATTCTGAGTGACCCGGTGCGGAGGAAGACTCGGGGCAGCGTTGGCCAGATCCACCGAGTAAATTTCGAACTCGCCGATCTTTTCGTCGCGCTCGGAGACCGACTCGGTCACAAATGCGATCTGGCGGCCATCGGGAGAGATATCCATTCCCTGGACCCGCCATGGTGTGTTCGCCAAGGGGCGAGAACCGGGGGTAACATCCGGATTCGCATCGGCTTCGTCGGACGCCTTCGTTCCCTCGGCGGCATGACGCGAGAACGCCTCCTGAAGATCGAGACGGAAGATGGTATCGCCCCGTTCTCCGGCTCGATATTGCTTCACGTCTTTCCATTCCTTCTTGTAGGCGTCTTTCTGATCCTTGGTCCAGGGCTGGCGGGTGGCGAAGTAGAGCGTCTTTGAATCCGGCGACCAGGCAAACGCGTGGATCTCCTCCTCCCCTTTCGTCAGCTCGATTGCCTCCCCGCCTGCGGGCGAGATCAAGTACAGCTGCGCCGTCCCTTCTCCCTTGGAATCATCCTCCTCATCAGTTTTCTTGGCGCCGGCGGCGCTCCGCTCCGAGATGAACCCGATCCAGCGTCCATCCGGCGACCACTCCGGATGGTGATCGTGACCGGACTCGGTGAGCTGGGTCAGGGTTTCCGCGCCATGCCCGTCCAGGCGATCGAGCCAGAGATCGGTGCGGAAGATCTTCTCGTCCCAGTCAGCACGGTTGGTGGTGATCACCACGGCCCGGCCATCGGGAGACACTTTGACGGAGTCATAGCCGACATAATTGAAGAACTCGTCGATCGTGATCTGGGGTCTGTCGGCTGCCCAAAGAGTCTGGAAACTCAGACTCAGAACACAGGAGGTCAGCAGAAGTCTTGGGATGGTCATAGGCGGAAACCAGAGATATACCGCGAGTCGGCGA
>Ga0187783_10000605_pt1 | contig 26130 bp, 24 predicted proteins | sample 1015_SJ02_MP02_2_FD_132471 | JGI IMG/M metagenome (GOLD analysis project Ga0187783, IMG submission 132471) | Tropical peat soil microbial communities from peatlands in Department of Meta, Colombia - 1015_SJ02_MP02_20_MG | ecosystem: Environmental > Terrestrial > Soil > Wetlands > Peat | place...
GGGCGAACTCATTCATGTGTGCGGGTGATGACAATCAAGGTGGAAGGTGGAACCCGTTGCTAAGTAAAATGTGCGGACTCTTGACCGGATTTCTGGCGGTCTACAGTTTCCACTGACGATGGTTTGCTTTTTCCATTTTTTTTTCCGTTCAGCCAAGCCGCCTCTGTCGCCACCCTTCCATCCGTACTCTTTTGTGAGCGATTTTTGCTCGGTGCCAGTTGGGTGTTTCTCGATTCAGTAGGTGCTGCTACCTGAGTAGCGTCCTTTGCTTCTCTCTTTACGAGGGAAGTTTGGGCCCTCAGGGGCACCCAAATCCGGCCAAAGAGGGACACCTGAAAACCGGCCAACGATGAGCCCAGGACATTGACTCCGAGAGAGACCTTTATAGGCTCCCTCGTTCATAAGCCATGTCTTGAGCGAAGAACAGAAACAGCAAGTTATCGCACTGGGGAAGCTTCCGATGGCCTTTACGGCGTATCGAGCAAGCCACTGGTGTCCGTCGAGAAACAGCCAGCGCCTACCTGAAAGCAGCCGGGGTAACCGTACGACTGCCGCGCTTTTGGGGAAAGCGAATGCCCTCAAAACCGGCCAACGAGGTGACCCCCGACTTTATTGGGCCTTTTTCACAAGAACCGGGCACTCCGAGTGACCCCTCCCCTCCCTCAGGCAGTATCTGTGAAGCCTACCGAGAACTGATCGAACAGGGCCTCGCCCGTGGCCGCAACGGCAAGGCCATCTGGCAAGACCTGGTGACGGACCGGTTTTCCGGGAGGCTATCAGGCGGTAAAGCGCTTCGTGCGCAAACTTCGTGGACCGCAACGCCCGGAAGCAGCCGGCATCATCCTCATATCACGCGTGCCGCAGAGGACTTACCGCTATTTGCGCGAGAGCGCGAAGACGAGCTGCCGCTTAGGTGCAGCGTCAACCTGCTGCCGTGAATCTGGTGCTCGGACGCCACGCTATTTCAACAAACCGTACACATCGACTTCGCCGCGCGCCCCGAAGTAGACGCGTCCGTTCACGACGAGAGGAAACACGAAACGCGTGGCGATAGGACCATGATCGCGTTTAGCGTTCTGTTCGGAAGTGTAGATCGGCTCGGCGATGTCCCCGGCAGCGGCCCCGAGCGCCGCGCGAGCGCCGAAGATCAGAGTTGCTGTCCTTTTAGTCAATGATGTATACTATACATCATGAGACGAACTCAACTATATCTTAATGAAGACATCTGGAAGGCACTGCACATCCGGGCGCGGCAGCGACGTACCTCCATTTCCGAGTTGGTCCGGCAGGCCGTGCAGGACCGTTATGGGACTTCCGCCAACAATCGCAGCCAGGCGATGGAAGCACTCGTTGGCATCTGGAAGGACCGCGACGACCTACCCGATGCAAGGATCTACATCCGTCGACTCCGCCGAGGTAAGCGGCTCAAGAGGATCGCATCTTGAAATCCGTTCTGATTGATTCCGACATTTTGATCGAAGTGTCGCGGGCTCGAGACACCAGCATCCTCGCGCGCTGGGACGCTTTGAGCAGAGGTAGCACCGTGCCCTTCTGTTCTCCCGTGACAGTTGCAGAGCTTTGGCACGGAGCCCGACCGGCGGATGAGAGGATTCTTCAAGTCCTTTTCGTGGCCGTGCAATGTATACCTATCGATATTGAGATCGGCCAGAGAGCGGGCGCGTATCTGAGACAATTCGCCAAGAGTCACAGCGTCGAGCTGGGCGACGCATTGATTGCCGCGACGGCTTCTGTCCACAACCTGCAGCTGTGGACACGGAATCGTCGGCACTATCCCATGAAGGATCTCAGTTTTTTCTAGACCTGCCTCGCCAAAACCTTGTCCGCCTTTGAAATCAACAGCATACGGATTGCTTTCCACAGCCAAGCGAAGGCCGTCTTAGGCGGAGTCCGCTCTGTTTTTTAGCCTGTGCGAAAAAGGCTTAGGGAGCAATTCGGAACACGAGAACACGACTACCATTAGCGAGATCTTCGCTTTCGGAAAGCAATGCGAAACTCGAACCTGAGCGTTCGCAAGTCGTACGGTTCGGGGAGCCATCTGCCTCTAAATCAAGCCATTACGGACGTGGTTTACCAGTCTGCGCTCCAGTGTCACGAAAATGTCACGCGTGTCGCAGAGGATTTGCCGCATGTGCGCGAGAGCGTGAAGATGACCTGGCGCAAGTCCTTGATTTTCCTGGCCCGATCGGGACGCCCTCAATTTTGGTGAAGCGACCACTCGGTCAAAAGCCGAAGGGTTGCAGGTTCGACTCCTTCCCCGGAAACCAATCAACGTGCGTCGCCGCCAAAACTCCACTCGTGCACGTGAAGCGAGACAATGGAAATCCTCCGATGCTCCGAGGTCAGCACACGAAAGAAAACGGTCGGAACCACGAAGAAGTCGGAGGAGACCATATCCTTATGGTTGGTAAGGAAGGTCCGCCAAGTCCGCCACGGTGGTTTTCTACGGCGCGCCATGTATTGGCGACAGCAGCCTCAGAGAGCTCGAATCCCAGCTTCGAGAGTTCTCCGTGGATGCGAGGCGCACCCCAGCGAGGGTTGGCCAAAATCATTTTGCGAATCAGATCGATGACTTTCCGAGGTGTGCAAGGCCGGCCCTGAGAATGATGGCTTTTCCAACTCCAGTACAGGCGGAATCCTCGCCGGTGCCAAGCAATGACCGTCTCGGGCTTCACCATCACGAGGGCGGATCGCCAACCGCTCCAGAGTTGCGAGAGCCAAGTCCAGAGGAGGCGGTCCGCGACCCTGAGCCGTAGTTTGCGCGAGCGCTTGCCGCGTTGAAGGACCAGGAGTTGATGACGGAGGGCGATGATCTCAACGTGGAGCGCGGCTCGAGTCTTGAGGCCTTGCCGAAGTGAAGAGAATAAAGCCCGGATGATCGCGATCTTGTCTCTCGCAAGCTATCGCTGTAGCCGCTCAAATTCAATCGGCTCAATCAGTACCGAGTTTTTGGCAGGGACAGGATCGAAGCCGCGTCCGTTCTGAAGGACCGGTTTCCGCAGATCAAGATTATCCTGCTAACCACGTTCGAGGTGGGGCCTAACCTGAGTTCGGCCGCTGGTGCCGATGCAGTGATCTACAAATCGGATGGGATCGGCCTCCTGGTTGACTGCATTCGACGATCGCTCGCGACACCGGGTTCCGCGCCTATCGGCTCTGCGTAAAATTTTGGCCTCGCTTTCAGCATGGTTGGAATCTGTTTTCTGTATGCGATGATCGTGCGGATGCACATTTGGGCGAATGCGCTTGGGTGGGCGAGTATCTTGCCCCAAGGCTATTGGGGGTTCGCGGTGCTGACGCCACGTGCCTGGCAGGCCGTTTTTTTTCCAGCTTCTCCACACTCCCATTCCCGACAGCTACATCCACTACCTTAGCTACAAAATGCAACCGTTCAGAAAAGAAAATCATCCGCGGTGAGTCGCCGGCGAACGACTATTTCGGCACAGCGCAAAACGAACCAAGCCTATGTCGGATCGCTCGCCCACACTCCATCGAAGTTGACGAAATAGGACTCCACAATCATGTTCGGAAAATGTCCATTTATCAACTCTGCTGCCCGGCACAATTCCTTGCGATGGTGTTCCATTTCCGCCGCGGTGTCGTCGTTAAAGTGGGCGAGACCTCCATACGTGGCGCAATCCGAATGGCTGATCACCAAAATGCGCGTCGGATGATGAAGTCGAATTGACATCCCCACTTGTTCGAGAATGAAATCTCGATCGAACGGATTTCGGGGCGAGGTCAAGATCTTCGCGCCGCCAGCCACAATGATCATGTCGGCGTTTTGAATGCCCCGCACGCGCAGAAACTCGGTAACTACATTTCTGACCCGATGATCGAAACAACAGAGAACCGCGGCATCGGCCACGTATGGGTTGGCGCTCGACGCAAAATCAAAGATCTTCCGCATGAATTCAGGTCAGACAGTCAGATACTGTAGCAGATGCTGGGCTGGCACAGACCCAGCGCTGTGGGTGATAACAGCATCAGCAACGACACACGGGTCACAACTCGTCGTGTAAAAAGGCTCTCCCGCGGAGACCGTATACCCCAGCCTCTGGCTGAACAAGTTCGCCACGAATTGTGAAGGAACGGGCCGTTATTCCGCTCTGCCGACCGGCACTACGGCACGGCAGGCAGGGCGGGAAATAAAGACTCAAGCCAGGGAGGGCAAACCTCTAATCGGGCAGACTGACGTTTTGATCGTTGGGGCCGGTCCTACCGGTATGGTTTTGGCACTTTGGCTTGCAAAGCAAGGGTCAAAGGCCGCCTTGTGGACAAGAATGCCCGAACCGGCAACCACCACGCGCGCACTGGCTGCGCAGGCACGGACGCTCGAGCTGTATCGTCAGATGGATCTGGCCGATGCTCTCGTCACAAGGACGGCGACATCGCCCCCGCTCGGGTGCGAGAGACCTTCCACAACGACGGTGAGCGCAGGCGGCGCGCCGTTTACGCTACGGAATCCGTTTCGCTGGTAGAATTGGTTCATGCTGCGCCACATTGAAGACCTTCGGATAAAGGAAAGCAAAGTCCTTCTTCCCCCTGCGTTTCTGGAAGAGGAAATGCCGGTAACTGAGAACACCGCGCGCACCGTGCATCAGGCGCGAGCCGAAATCAATGCCATTCTTCGCGGCGAGGATCGCCGTTTGCTTGTGGTCGTTGGCCCCTGTTCCATCCACGACCCCGATGCCGCTCGCGAATATTCGGCCTGCCTTCTCGCTGCGAAACATGAGCTCGCCGCTGATCTCTGTATCGTGATGCGCGTGTATTTTGAAAAGCCCCGCACGACGGTAGGTTGGAAGGGACTGATTAACGACCCCCATCTCGATGAGTCGTTCAAAATCAACGACGGCTTGCGGCTCGCCCGTCGACTCCTCCTCGATTTAGGTGAGATGGGGATGCCTGCGGGAACGGAGTTTCTCGACATGATCGTCCCGCAATATGTGGCTGGACTTGTCAGCTGGGGTGCCATCGGCGCCCGGACGACCGAAAGCCAGGTCCATCGCGAGTTGGTCTCGGGCATATCCTGTCCGGTGGGATTCAAGAATGGAACGTCTGGCGACGTGGAGATTGCGGTGGAAGCGATGCTCTCGGCTGCACGCTCGCACACGTTCCTGGGGCACACCAAGTTGGGACAATCGGCGATCTTCGTAACAAAGGGAAATCCGGACTGCCACATCATCCTTCGCGGGGGTCGCCACAAGGCCAATTACGACGCGCCATCGGTTGCGGAGGCGTGCGCCGAACTCGAGAAGGCCTTGCTGCGGCCACAGGTGATGATCGATTGCAGTCATGCCAATAGCAGGAAGAACCACGCCAATCAGAAGGCTGTCTGCCTGGACCTCATCGAACAGATCAAAGGCGGCGAACGACGCATCATGGGCATAATGCTGGAGAGTAACTTAGTCGCAGGCACGCAGAAATTGATGCCTGGAAAGCCGCTTGTGTTTGGGCAGAGCATTACGGACGCTTGCATCGGGTGGGAGGAAACGTTGGATTTGCTTCGAGGACTCGGCAGCGCTGTAAAGTTCGTCGCAGGGACGACCGGCTCAGAATCCCCTCGCGTCGCCGTTCGGCAGCCTGGCTGAGGGTTTGCTCGGGTTGGCCCGCTTTGTTGGCTAGGGGGTCGCCTGTGGTTCGCCATAATCTCAGCCGCCCTGAAAACAGGGTGGGTCTCCAGCGGCTTGCCACCGATGCGGTGCTTCAGCGTCATGCTCTCCAGATACTCCATCGCTATAAACGGTTGACCATCTTGCTGCCCGACTTCGTGGATCGTGCAGATGTTCGGATGGTTCAAACCCGATGCAGCCTTTGCTTCTCGTCGAAATCGCTCCAAGGCTTGACGGTCTTGGGCTAGACTTTCGGGCAGGAACTTGAGCGCGACGAAGCGACCAAGCTCGGTGTCCTCAGCCTTATAGACGACATTACTTCTCCTTGCTGTGCCCTCACCGTTCCCAAGCTTTATTCATGGCGTAGCGCGACTGCCGGATCGACCTGCATAGCACGCCGCGCCGGAAAAAGCGCAGCGAGGAAGCTTGTCCCGCCGAGGATTAGCGAGGAGAGGAGCCATGAACCGACGCCATAGTCGTGAACGTCGAAAAGAAGGTTGTGCAGAGTATGTGAAAAGACGACCACGAGCGCTCCGCCTACTAACCCGCCGATCGCCGGTAGTCTGAGAGCTTGTCCCAGTACCATCGCAAGAATATCCTGGCGCGAAGCCCCGAGGGCCATCCGCACGCCAAACTCACTCGTTCTGCGCGCCACGCGAAACGACTGGACACCGTAGACACCAATAGCTGCAAGTACCACTGCCAATATTCCGAACGCCGAAGTAAGTCTTGCCAGCAAGGATTGCGTTTGGAACGTGTGTGCATAGGTTTCATCCAACGGGGTGATCGTTGATACGGGCAATTGCGTGTCGACCGCCCGAAGAGCCGTTCGCACATTTGCAATTTCGGTCGAAGCTCGTTTGACCGTCCGAACTTCTAGGGAACCCCGTGTGGGGAAGTGTTGCGCTACAGGAAGATAAATCAGCGGAGGCGGACGGCGGCGAACATCATCGACACGAACATCACCAACTTCGCCCACAACTAAATACGTCGCATCATCCGGGGCCCTCCCAAAACCTATGCGATGTCCCACGGGATTTTGATTTGGACCAAACACCTTTCTCGCTAGCGCTCGGTTCACTATTGCAACTTGGGTAGTAGTGGTGCGATCGCCGTCATCGAACTCTCGACCGCTCAGCACTGGTATACCCATCGTGCGAAAATACCCTAAACCTACGTCGTCTTGATGAGCCTCCGCTTCACCTGGTATTCCAGCCGCATGAACGGGCGTATTCCACAGACAATTTGGAGGCGGGCACATATCCTGGACGGCAAACCGCACGCCCGGCAGGGACCGGAGGCGGTCGAGCATCTGCGGATAAAGCGCCAATAATGCAGCATCGCCGAAAGTCGAATTGTAGAAGTCAAAACGGACCGTCAGAATGTGCGACCGATCGACGCCGGCATTTAAGCCGTTCAAATTTCTCAACGTTTGCACCAACATCGCGGCCAGGCTCAAGAGCAACACGCACAGCGCAATCTGTGCGCCCAGCATCGCGTCCCCGCCATCGCTATCTCCGGCGCCGATCGATCCACGAGCCGAGATAAGGCGCACGGCAGGCAAGGCTTGCGCGAGCAGTAATTTCCTGGCCGGAAGTATCTGAAACACGATCAGTGCGACCAGCAGTAAAACCAAGCAAAACACGTAGACACCTAGGCCGAACCGCAAATCCAAATGAATCGGCGCATCTGAGGATAGGTGGACTAACGCCGATGGAAGCAGATGCGCGATCCACACGCTGAGCAGTCCGCCGCAAGCGCCGAGCTGGATCATCTCGGCCATGAGCTGTTGCCATAGGCGCAGCCGACTCGATCCTAGGGCCGACCGAATGGCAAATTCATGGCTCCTCCGCAGCATTCTTGTGCGTTGTAAATTCGCTAGGTTTAGGCAGGCAATTAGAAGGAGCAGCCCCACCATCCCCATCAATACAAGTAGCGGTCTCGAGTAAGTTTCCGATAGAAGTCCCTCGCTGGACGCGGCCGGTAGAAGCAAGAAATTTGTATTTCCCGCCGCTGCCATTTGTTCTCGCGACGCAAATTTTTCGTAGAGTTCGCGATCCGGCGCAAAGGCCGCATCCCATCGCGCCAGTGCTGAAGCGGCTTGCCCCGGAGGCACACGAGCGATGAAGGTGAGCCAGAATAGCGCGCTCTGCTGGTTGTACGGTTTGCTGAGGTCTTTATGGCTCCCATCACCGGGAGAATCGAAAGGTCCGACGTAACGAACGTCGTGTTGGGCTTCGAGCGGCAGCCACAGGTCAGGGGCGTCACCTGGAATAATGCCGTCAAAATCACGCGCTGCCACGCCGACGATGGACACGAGTGTGCCGTTTAGTACCTGAGTTCGTCCCAATATGCCGGGGTCGGCATTAAAATGTTCCTGCCAGAAACCATAGCGAAGCACGGCCGCCCATCCATCGCTCGAAATCCTGTCATCGTTACCATTCAACACTCTGCCCGCCGAAGCGGAGACGTCAAGCACTGAAAAGAAATTAGTCGAGACCAATTGCAGGCTTACTGGTCGCACGGAAGCCCTGCTCAACGCAGCTAGTTCACCCTCTGCCATAGCTGAGTGCGCCGCGACCGTCACTCCGTCGACTTGGCTTGCCGTTGACTCTCGCAGATGCTGAAACGCAGGCTGCGAATACAGAAATGCTCGATCATTTGGCGTTCGTATCCCGTGCAGCACAAAGATTTCATCCGGTGCCGGAACGGGCAAAGAGGGGGAAACCACTGCTCTAAGTAAATTGAAGACTGCGGTGTTCGCCCCGATGCCGAGCGCTAAGGTAAGGACGGCGATACTGGTAAAGACTCGAGACTTCCACAGCATCCGCAACCCGAAGCGGACGTCTTGCAGGAGCGTTTGCATCAGGAGCACCCGGGAACCGAATCTGTTCAGCGGAAGCAACAGGTTTCGACGCGATTATAGATGAGAACGCAAAGCGAAAAGCGAACAATCGCGCTTCGTGTCGAGTAGGACGAACAGGAGGAGATAGACTGGCGTGCTATGGTCGCGCCACGGGTCCGTTGCCGATTCAGCTGCGGACTGAGCCATGCGCTGGCGCGAGAAAGTAGCCGACCTGTGATTCGCCATAATCTGAGCCGCACTGAGAACAGGGCGGTTCCCCCGTCGCGAACGCTGATTTTGGGGTCGAGAGCAGGGTGGAGAAGAAGGACCATCTTCAGGGACTTAAGAATCTTTGGAACGCGCGGTAGCCGCATAATCAACCATCCGCACGCACTCGGTAAGTCTTACAGGCAGAACCTCGGACTCATGCCAGAGCCCTAGCCCCGTCCGAATTGACCTGTCACGTAGATGTAACGCGAAGCGTGGGAAAAACGCGGCAAAAAGCGAACAGGCGCCGAAAAATAGTGGAGAAGTTGGCTCGCTGCATTTCACTAGATCTTGCTGTTTCTCTTCGGCACTTTGATCAATATGGCAAAGCGCGAATGACGTTCCACGAGGGCTCGACCGGAGGGCTTCTGTCCGTTTCGTGACTAGAAACACCTGAACCTTCGGTCAGGTTTATTCTTCGATTTGCCCGGCTACACTGACAAGACTGCCGGGCATTCCGGTGCTAAACGTGGCCATGTGCGAACGAGAAGCCTCTCGAACCCAAAGACACTCCGCGGAGCACCTTGGGCCGCGGCGTTTCTTTCTAGAGCCGCCTTATGGGACAAGTACCCGATTCTTCTTCGTTTCCTTAAGCAACCGACCGTGACCGCGCGGGATCGCCCGCTGGCTGGAGGAGTCTCATGTTCGGAAAGGCATCTATCCCTTCGCTGACGGCAATCTGGTGCCGGCTGATGCTGACCACAATGATATTCACCTCCGCGTGCTCCCTCCTGGAAAACGCGCCGCGTGCTGCGCAGTCGCAGCAATCAGGGCAGGTCAGTTCCAAGTTTGTTGTCGACGACCTGAGAATTGACGGCGACGTTCGCGATGTAGACGCGGTGCGGGCGCGAATTCTCCAGACTTTGCAAGGGCACGAATATGAGCGTCACCGACGGTCGCTGGATGAAATCGGAGCCAAGATTCAGGCGGATTTCGAGGATCGTGGATACTTTAGGGTCGCACTAGACGACCTCCAGGGACAGCCTGTCGACTCTGAAAAACGCCGCATGCTTGTGATCGTTCACATAAACGAGGGCGAACAGTATCGAGCGGGGAAGATCTCCATTGTGAGCGACGAACAAGCACACCCTTTGTTGATTTCCGAGGACGAATTGCGGCAGCAGTTTCACCTTCACACCGGTGATTTGTTCAGTGCTCGTCAAGTTCGGAAGGGAGTAGAGGGGATGCGGCAACTCTACCTTGCTCATGGATACTTGGACATCACAACGACACCGGAGTTCTCGATCGACGCCAGAAGCAGCTCGATTTCCACCACATGGCACGTGCATCAGGGGAATCAATACCGCGTGGGAAACTTTGATGTACGGGGCCTGGATGACAGGACCAAGGCGCTCTTGAAAACAGAGATGCGACCGGGAAGCATTTTCAATCAAACGCTGGCGAAACAGTTGTACGGACAGGGGAAGGCGGCCCTTGGCGCAAGCCTCGCCTTCGATTCCTTTGACGATGTCGTTAGTTTAACACCTCATATCGAGACGGGAACCGTGGATGTCCTGTTTGACTTTTCATCAGCCGCACCAGCCTCGAATTGACGCTCCTTTCCACGGTCGGGTAAGTCGGCTACCTTCCACCCAGGCTTCTGGGAGCTTGTCCGGTTAGCTGACAATATTCGCTTCATCATGGAGGGAGGACTCGGCGATATCTTTTCACGGGAGCATCTCAGTGGCGTCGTGGATATAGATCTGGCGTTTGGGGTGCAGTTTGATGTGGGGAAGAAGCACTCATAATGGCGCTTATTGCTGGTGTCGCCCGGTTGACGAGTTACTGGGGTAACTTGTGAAGTAGTTTTGTTCGTCACTGGGTTGACAGCAACGGAGGTTGGCATGTTCCCTACCGGGATGTAGATCGAACCGTAGCCGGGGCCCAAGATATAGGACTTTTCTTGACAATGCGATCTAACCATTTCACACTGCCATAGTCTAACTATGTCAGTGAGGTGATGCGTGCATCGCGACGAAATCCCCCCTGGAACCCTCTATCTCCTGATTCTCAAAACCCTCGCCCGCTCCGGCCAATTGCACGGCTACGAAATCGCCAACTCCATTCAACGCATCTCCGACGATATCCTCCAGGTGGAAGAGGGGTCGCTCTACCCTGCCCTCCAGCGCATGCTCATCAAGGGTTGGGTCACCGCCCAGTGGGGCGTGACGGCCGAAAATCGCCGCGCCCGCTACTACACGCTCACAGCCGCCGGGCGTAAGCAACTGTCCGTTGAGCTGTCTCAATTCGAACGCGTCATCGGGGCCATCACGCGCATCATCGAGGCCGTCTGAAAGGGGGTTCGAGCATGAACTGGCTGCGCGAATTTGCAAGGCGGATCAACATGCTGCTCCATCGCCGCCAATTTGACGCTGATCTCGAGGAGGAGATGCGTCTCCATCTCGAACTACGCCAGCAGCAAAACTTCCAATCTGGCATGACCTCCTACGATGCTGGCTCTGCCGCTCGCCGCCGCTTCGGCAATTCCCTGGCTCTCCGCGAGAAAAGCCACCTGGCCTGGGGCTGGGAATGGCTCGAAGGCCTTTTGGAAGACGCAAATTACGGCGTGCGCGCAATGCTGCGCAGCCCCGGCGTCACCCTCGTCGCACTTCTCTCCTTGGCTTTAGGCATCGGCGCCAACACTGCCATCTTCAGCCTGATGGATCGCGTCATGCTCCGTTCTCTTCCGGTTCAGGACCCCGAACAACTCGTTCTCTTTGGCGACGGTCTCGACGAAGGCATTAGCGATGGCTTCCCCAATACCGCGCTTTATTCTTATCCTTTCTATCGCGCGATTCAGAAAAGAAATCAGGTTTTCACGGATGTCGCCGCAGCCTTCAGCATCCTGAACGAAGCTCACGGCTTCCTTCAGGGCCGCACGGAATCCGAACTTTTCCATGTTCAATTGGTCTCTGGCTCCTACTTTCCGATGCTTGGCGTGCAGCCCCTAATCGGCCGATTGCTTACCGAAGACGACGACAGCTCCCAAGGCAACCATCCCGTCGCTGTGGTCAGTTATGCTTGGTGGACGCGCTCTCTCGGCCGTGATCCCGGCGTCCTCGAAAAAAAGATAACTTTGGGTTCCACGGTCCTCTCCATTGTCGGTGTGACCCCACCGGAATTCTTCGGCACAAAGGTCGGCAGTTTGCCCGACCTTTGGGTTCCTCTCTCTATGCAGAACGAAGTCCCTCCGGGTTATGGCAGCCGTAACGACGAAATGTCCGAGTCTCTGCATCTCATGGCGCGGCTGAGGCCAGGCGTAACCAACGCGGAAGCCACCGCCAATGCAAATCTTGTGTACCAGCAAATCCTTCGCGGCTTTTCCAGCGCGCCGCTCACTCGGGAAAATCTTCTCAAGCTCGACAAAACCCATCTTGAGCTGACGCCCATGGCCACGGGCTTTTCGCAGCTGCGCTACCGCTTCTCCGGCTCGCTCAAAGTCTTGATGGCCGTCGTTTGCCTCGTGCTGCTCATCGCCTGCGCCAATATTGCCAATCTCCTGCTGGCCCGATCCGCCGCGCGCGCTCGCGAGCTTGCGGTCCGTCAGGCTCTCGGGGCCGCTCGCTCTCGGCTGATTCGCCAGTTGCTTACCGAAAGCCTTGTTCTCGCCGGGATTGGCGGCGCGCTCGGGATTGCCTTCACCTCCGCGACCAGCCATCTCATCATCAACATTCTCTCGGACGGCCGTACCGCTTTGCACTTGGATCTAAGTCTCAATTTGCGTCTTCTCCTTTTCACCTTGGCGATCACCACTGCAGCCGCCCTCCTTTTCGGCACCATTCCCGCTTTTCGCGCGACTCGCTTGAACGCAAGCGACTCGTTGAGGGATGGCCGCAACCAAGCGGCTGGCGTGTCGAGAGGCCCGTTCGCCAAAGTACTCATCGTTTCTCAAGTCGCCATCTCTCTCGTTCTCCTCATCGGCGCTGGCCTCTTCGTCCGTAGCCTGATGAATCTTGTCAATGTGGACACCGGTTTCAATCGTGAGAACGTCGTCCGCATGCGAATTGATGCCAGTTCTGCCGGCTACAAAGAAGACCCTCGCCTGATGGCTCTCTATCGTCAAATCGAAGACCGCGTAAACGCACTTCCCGGCGTCCGCGCCGCGAGCTTCTCCATCTTCACCTTCAACCAGGGCACATGGAACAATCCGATCTGGGTCCAAGGCTATGAGTCCGGCCATCGCGAGATCGATGTCAATCACAACGCCGTCGGCAACCTCTACTTCGCGGCCATGGGCATTCCTCTTCTGGCTGGCCGCAACTTCGGCCCGCAGGACACCAACGCTTCTCAGAAGGTCGGCATCATCAGCGAGACCACCGCGCGCACGTTGTTCCCGTCGGGTTCGCCGATCGGTAGACACTACGGTCGCGGACACGAAAACGCCGGCGACATCGAAGTCATCGGCGTGGCGAAAGATGTGAAGTACAACGCCCTGGGCGAGACGCAGGAGCCAGGCGACTATTTGCCTTACTTGCAAAATGTCCGATATCTGGACGAGTTCGAAGTTCGCTACACGGGTGCCGCCGCGCCCGTGATCAGCGCCGTCCGGCAGACCATTCGCGAAGTCGACAGTGGTCTGCCCATTTCAGACGTTTCCACACTAAATCAACAAGTCGAGCGCTCCATCGCGAACCAACGCTTACTCGCGCAGCTCTCCGCCTTTTTTGGCTTGCTCGCCGTTTTTCTTTCCTGCATCGGAATCTACGGCCTCATGTCCTATCTCGTGACGCGGCGCATCAACGAAATTGGCGTACGCATGGCGCTCGGCGCAAATCGCTCCGGAGTTTTGTGGATGGTTTTGCGCGAATCACTACTGCTCGTTCTTGCCGGCGTGGCCATCGGCGTTCCTGTTGCTTGCGCTTGTGATCGCTGGGTCTCCAGCCTGATCTTCGGCTTAGAGGCCACCGACTCGTTCAGCTTTTGCATCGCCGTCAGCTTGCTGCTTGCCGTGGCGGCCTTCGCGGGATTCCTGCCCGCACGACGCGCATCCCTCGTCGATCCCATGGTCGCCCTTCGCTGCGAATAGCCGATGGTTTTAAGACCAGTGCGGCGACGATCGCTGACGCTTTAGGGGGTGAAAATCCCTGTGGTTCGCCATAATCTGAGCCGCACTGAGAACAGGGCGGTTCCCCCGTCGCGAACGCTGATTTTGGGGTCGAGAGCATTGTGGAGAAGAAGGACCATCTTCAGGGACTTAAGAATCTTTGGAACGCGCGGTAGCCGCATAATCAACCATCCGCACGCACTCGGTAAGTCTTACAGGCAGAACCTCGGACTCATGCCAGGAGCCCTACCCCTGTCCGAATTGACCTGTCACGTAGATGTAACGCGAAGCGTGGGAAAAACGCGGCAAAAAGCGAACAGGCGCCGAAAAATAGTGGAGAAGTTGGCTCGCTGCAATTCACTAGATCTTGCTGATTCTCTCGGTTAGCCTGTCTTCCCGCGAAATTTGATTAAAGCAGCTCGATGCTGTTAACCGAAGGGTTGCAAGTTCGAGTCTTACCCCGGGAGCCATTCTAATTTCTGCCCCACGTTGGACTTACGCGGCTTTGCCAGGATCAGTTTCTGCCGGTTTTTTAGCCCAAGTAGCCCAATTGTCGAGGTAGCCTCTGCTAGTTCTTTCGTCGAACGCAGCTGGTGACGGCGTTTCAGAATGGTGGCTGAGAACCCGCCCTGGGGAACGGGGTGCATTCACGGTGAGCTTCTCATGCTCGGCTTCGATGCCTCAGAGCGCACGATCTCCCGTTGGATGAAACGAGCACCTTGGAATCCTGAGCCGGCCAAGTGTTGGCGCGCCTTTCTCCGCAACCATCGGGAGGTGCACCCGTTCGGTCCTCCGCTTGGCGGCTATCCCGAATAATGGCGGACGGAAAGCGCGATCGGCAACCCCACTCCGAACCAGTGCCAAACAAACTCTGCGGCCGTATAAATGAACCGCGTGTTATGGAGTGGTGGGAAAGCCGAGAGTGGCAGCACGACGAGATGCATGAAGAGGTACACCAAGGCACCATATACGAGGCCGCAGAGGACCGCGTGCTGAATTAAGAATGGGACGTGCCGGCTCGCCACGTAGTAAACCGCTGCCGCGCCCAGCGCAATCAAAAAGTGCAGAATGATTCCCAGGGCTGCGGTTCGCGCCCCTCCAACATAAGATTTCGCACCCAGAACGCCGCTGGCGATCCCTTGTAGTATCAGGATCGGCTGGCGAGGGCTATACACGAGGACCGCGTAGGTCAAATCAAGCACACCCACCGTTAAGCCACCTACAAAAATGGCGCGTAACGCCCTTGCACCCGTCGCCCTATCCGTGTTCACCACTGAATTCCCTTCAGCCCGGGTTGCCATCGAAGCATCCTCGCAGCACTTTCATGCCAATCTCTGCGCCGCAGAATTCGTCCACAAGACTCCACCGCCGGGAGCCGAGCGTGCCCAAGAAAAAGCTCTCTCTGCTCGGTTGGGCGATCGCGGTTACTCTATTCCCTGCTGTTCGGCGCGTCTTGAACGCATGTGACCGAGGCACAGGTACTGCTAAGGAAGACGAGCCTCATAGGGCCCTGGGCTTAAGATCGCAAAGTCAAATTAATTCAAGACTCGCGACCGGCGTGTGGTGTCATCGTTATGACCATGATTTCCTACACTCGGGATCGCTGTCGAGGCTAGCCGTCCGAATTAGGGTGAGCAGCCTCAGATCAAGCTTTGACCGATGAGGGGGAGATGAGAGTGCGATTTGCGACGTTCGTGTCGCTCCTACTGGCCACGGTTGCAATTCAGGTCGGCGGGGGAGATGGACCGACAAATCACGTTTTTGGCAACCCCAGCGTTTGGCACTGGCCGCCAAGTCGAACGTTTCACGTTGAGAATTACAAGCTGACGCTGCGCTTCGATGAGCTCAAGGGCGAAGTATTCGGGGACGAATTGATCACCCTGCGGCCATTCGAATCGCATTTCCAAAAGTTCTACCTGAATAGCAGTGAGTTGACCATCGATTCTGTCACGCGGGAGATGCCACAGGGCACGGCAGTAAAGTTGGCGTTCGCTGCCCAGCCCGATCGGCTCTGGATGACACTTGATCGCGAATATGACGAACGAACTGCGGTAAAAGTGCGCATCGTCTACCACGGTTATCCCCGAACTGGTCTTTTTTTTGTGAACCCCACATTGGACTATCCCCGATGGCCGCAAGAGGCCTACTCGCAGGGCGAGCCCGAGCTCAATCACTACTGGTTTCCCTGTTGGGATTATCCCAACGACATGGCTACGAGCGAGACAGTGACGACTGTTCCGAGTGGACAGGTTGTCGTTTCGAATGGAAGGCTCGTGCAAGTGAGACGCTCCGGCGGCCAAGTGACATACGACTGGGTCGAGAGTGTTCCGCACAGCTCGTATTTGATTTCGCTTGCCGTGGGTCCATGGCGTAGGTTCACAGACAAATATGAAAGCAAGCCGGTCGACTATTATGTTCTCAACACGGTCAATGAGGCCACGGCGCGGCGATCTTTCCACCTGACGCCTGACATGATTGATTTTTTCTCGCGTGCTACGGGCGTGGGCTACCCATACGAGCAGTATGCTCAAACCACTGTGCAGAACTTCATCTTTGGAGGTCAGGAAAACGTTAGTGCGACGACCCTGACAGACGGGACACTTCATGACGAGCGTGCCGACCAGGATTATCCCAGCACGAACCTGGTGTCGCACGAGTTGGGCCAGCATTGGTTTGGCGACTACGTCCAAGGGCGTGACTGGGCCAATATCTGGCTCAATGAGGGTTTCGCGACCTATCTGGAGGCCCTATACACGCAACATCACGAAGGGAACGACGCCTACCGCTTCGAGATTTACCGCGACCAGTTGGCGTCGCAGGAGGAGGATCAGAACCGCTACCGTCGGCCAATTGTCGACCGCCACTATAGTGATCCCCTGGATATGTTCGACGCGACCACGCATGAAAAAGGCGCAGCCGTACTGGACATGCTGCGCTACGTCATGGACGGAGCGGGCGCTGCGTCGCATGCCGCATCGCAAAATGAAGTGTTGTTCGAAGCGTTCCATCATTACCTGGTTGACCATCATGGGCAGAGCACAGACACATCCGAGTTGATCGAATCGATCAGGACCGTCACGGGTGCCGAACTCGGTTGGTTTTTCCGTGAATGGGTATTCATGTCTGGCTGGCCGGATTATCGGGTTGAGGCGAGCTATGACGCCGCACGAAAGACGGAGAAAGTCACCGTCCTGCAGGTGCAGCAAACTAATTCTGAGACGCCGATCTTCGACATGCCCACCGAGCTTGCGTTTTATGGGCCGAAGGGCGAGCGGAAAAGGACTCAAGTCCGTGATAATTTGCAGCGGCAGGAGTTCGAAATTCCGCTCGCATTCGAGCCACAGTGGGTGGACTTCGATCCCGATGATTTCATCGACAAGACCCTGCAATTTCCCCAGCCCGTAACTGCGCTGATTGCACAAGCAGAAAAAGATCCGTCGATGATGAGCCGGATATGGGCAGCACAGCAGCTGGGCACGATCACGCTGGCGAACCCGGACGCAAGAATAGACGCCCTCAGGCAAGTACTAGCCAACGATGCTTTCTACGGCGTACGCGCTGCCGCTGCCACAAGCCTCGGGACTATCGCAACAGAGAAAGCCAAAGGAGCCCTGCTTTCTGCGCTGCATCAGCCAGATAGTCGCGTCCGGGCGGCAGTTGTGGACGCATTAGGAAATCTCTCGAAAGAACGGACGGTTTACGATGCCCTTCTTAAGGCGTTGCACGAGGACTCCAGTTACGCGGTCGAGGCCTCTGCCGCCAAGGGTCTGGGAGAGTCTGGCCGGCCAGAGGCATTCGCTGACCTAGACGCGGAAGCGACGGCGGATCCAGAACTGCATGTCATGCAAGCGACAATAGCCGGACTCGCAGCGACAAGGGACCCTAGAGCGGCAGAAATCTTGTTCGCACAAGCGCGACCGGGGGTGGCGGAGCGAACCCGTCTAAGTTCACTTACCGCGCTTCGGAAACTGAAGGGAGTGGTCGCACAGAGTCAATTTCCCGAACTGGTGGAAGTGGTGCGCGCCGCGTTGCGCGACCCCTATTACCTCACGCGAGAGGCTGGCGAGGAATTGGTGGGAGCATTTGACTTAGCTCAATTTGAGACTGACGTTCAGACTGAGGCACAAGGCGCACCGATGGCGATGCAGCGGGAGGCCGCCCAACGGGTTCTCGAGCAATTACATCGTCATAAGTAGATTCTAAAGAACCCTTTGATGCGGCCGGGCAAGAAGGTTGAATCAGTGCCTGTTTCGTTCCGTCGAACAAAATGCTTGTGCGGAGATCAGCGGGTTGATTGTTGATCGGCAACTTCGCTGGCGCGGAATTGGAACATAAATCACATAAGAGGCAGCAACGCGGCCGGCAACTTGTCTACCCTATGTTCTGTTAGTGGTCACGGTCCGGCCAAAGCCTGCGTCTAATCCACCGGGCCAGGATTTGCTGTTACTCGGAATTGATTGAGCACGTGCGGATAGGGTAGGGATCGAGAAAAGTCTCAGGGGGCGAAGGCATGTGTTTTCCGAACAAATCAGAACATTTGGTTCGCTGAACTGTCAGTCAAACAAATATATTTCTCCTGATCCGCGCAGAATCAGGTCATACGTCTGATCAGGAAGGACTGCCGTGCGGCGAGGACATTCGTCGCCTCCAAACGGCGGGCGGCGTCCCCGTAATACGATGAATCCACCTCGTCATGTGGGCTTGGTCGGCAAAACCGGTATCGGCCGCAATTCTACAGAGGGAATCAGATCCTCGTGTGATGCGAAGCCATGCCGAACGTGCTCGCATTTCGGCGCGAAGAACTGATGGGGCGATACCGTACGCCGCCTCGAATCCTCTAGTGACAGTTTCCCGCGCCAGCCCGTTCATTTCGGCCCACTCGCCGATCTCCATCGAGGTATTCGTGGTCAGGTCCGCCAACAACGAATCGGGCCAATCGTTTCTTTGGCCGGGTGAAGGGAGCCGCTTTTTTTGGAGAGCATGTTCGAGCAGCAGACTCGCTTCAGTGACGTCCTTTTCAGCAGCTCGCGCCACTTCGTCAACTTCGTCCAAATGATAAAGCCCCCCAACGCCGCTCGTGTCCGCCCAGTGCAGCCTTATCAGCTTAACTCCCGCCGAGACCATGCGATTCGCGTGACAGTCCAACGCCGCATGGATCAGTACGTCGCCTGCCTCCGCGCGTATCCGGCCGCTGTACCCTGATTCTTCGAGCGTGCCTGCCAGCACAATCGTTGCATAGGCCCGCAAATGGCGGTGTCGCGGCAGGCTAAAGCTATTGAAAAACTTCTCGACTCCAGGAGTGATGTGGCGGAAATTGGGATGGTAGGGTGCGGGCATCGTCGAGGGGACCATCACTATCCCGAACGGTATGGCAGGTATCGCATCCGCTTTTGTAAGACGGCATCTGTATACTAGCTCATTCTGTTCGAAGACGATTCACGAAGTTGCTTTTCGATGATTCTGCCAAGTAGGGAGGTTACTCTATGCCGCGAAAAGAGATCCTCGGCCGCATCCAGAAGCACGTTCAGCCCTGCCGCATCGCAAAAGGCAAGGGCTTTCAGCTGAAACTCATTCCGGGCGTGTAGGCCAGATGGAACTGCCTGGCCACCTGGCGCACCGCGGAACTTTCGCACGACCCTCCCACTGCTTCTTCAAAACGCTTGCTGAATGGCGCTTTGCTGGGCAACTGGGAAGTTCCAGATCGCGCCTGGCGAGGGAGTCCGGCTATGGCCTTTGCCAACTTCCGCTGGCTGAGCAGACCTTGCCTTCAGGTCGCTCCTCACTCAGGGCGCAGAGCAACCGCTGGATCGATGCCCGAAGCGCGCCAGGCCGGGAAAAACCCTGCCAACAGCGCCACAAGGAGAAGCAGAAGGGAAACTCCGGCGATCGTGGGCAGATCGCTAGTGGAGACACCGAAGAGAGTACTGGCGATGAGCCGCATAGCCACAAGCGCGGAGGGAATGCCGATGGCTATCCCAAACAGAGCCAGCACAAGCGTTTCTCGCAGTATCATCGAAAGAACAAAAACCCGCTGTGCTCCCACAGCGAGGCGGATGCCGATTTCACGGGTGCGCCGAGTAACCGTATAGGACATGAGTCCGTACAGCCCAATGCAGGCAAGCAACACCGCAAGAAACGCAAAGAACCCGGAGAGCATGGCGGTGACGCGCTCCTTCGCCAATTGCTGACTCATCACCTCAGCAATTGTTCCCGTCCAAAACGGATATTCGCGTCCGAGCGACTCAATCTCATGACCCAGTGTTTTGGCAAGCCTTTCAGGAGCTTCCTTGGTGTGCACGATAAGGCCGCCCCATGTCGGCGGAGTTTGCAGATAGGAAAGAAAGATGGCGGGTGCGGCGCGATTGCGGAGATCGAAAATCCGAGCATTACCGGCGACGCCAACGATTTCGATATTTCGAATCGCGACGATGCGAATGCGCTTCCCGATGGCGTTCCCGTTCGGGAACAGGTGTTCCGCGAGACTTCTGCTCACAATCGCGACGTGCGGATGCCGTTCATCATCGGTCAGATTAAAGTCTCTCCCGCCAACCAGCGGAATTCCGAGTGTTTTGAAGAAACCCGGCGAGACCATCGTTCCATACGCCCTTACCTTGACAGTGATGGCTGTATCGCCTGAATCGGGCGACACGTCGTCCTGCCATCCTATCTCCTGACCACCAACAATCGAATTGTTTGAATAACTGGCGGAGAGCACTCCCGGTATGCTGGAAACCCGCTGCAGCAGTTGGCCGTGATAACTATTCAGATCCAAGTCTTGGTAGGCGCGCGGCTTCGGATACAGGCTGACTTCCAGCATATTGTCTATCCGGAATCCGAGATCAGAGGAGCGCAATCTTTCAAAGCTTTTCGCTAGAAGTCCTGCACCCAATAGCAAGACAAGTGAAAAAGCAACCTGTGAGCCGATCAAAAGTTTGCCCAACTTGCCCGTTCTTCCGGCCAAACTGTGCGTGCCCTCCTTCAGCGCGCCTGCAGGATGGAGTAGTGAGCAATGCCATGCGGGCGCTATGCCGAACAGAATCCCCGTGAAGACCGCCACAAAGATAGTGAAACAGAGGACTCGCAAATCGGGGCTCAAATCGAGAGCGGCCAGCATCAGGTTCCCCTGCGAGATAAGCAGCAGGAGAAAACGACACGCCCAGTAGGCGAAGACCAGCCCTAGAAGTGCGCCAGTGACGGAGAGAGCCAGGCTTTCGATCAATACCTGGCGCAACAACGACCAGCGGCTCGCACCTAGCACCACACGCATGCTCATCTCATTGCTGCGAGCCGCCGCATGCGCCAGCATTAGATTCGCCAAGTTCAGGCAAGCAACGAGCAAAGTTAATCCAGCTAGGCCGCTGAGAATGGAGAGGGGTCGTGCAAACTGAGAGCGCAGGTCCTCGGCAACGCCTACTTCAGCCGATGAGACATCCAGGTGCATCGAGACGTATGCCTGAAGTCGCGACCCCTGGCGTGTGTCAGAGGTCGCCCGAAGCACTCCCGGCCAGAACGATTGGAGTTGCGCTCGGGCCTGCTCGATGCTGACGCCGTCCTTTAGCCGGCCGATCACAAACAGCCAATATGCCCCGCCCCTTTCGAGGTCAGAGGTTCCATCCTCGACTATAGGAGCGGCACCAATGGGTAAGGTGATTTCTGGCGGCTCCCCTCTAGTCAATCCGGTGAACCCCTTTCGGGTCACCCCGATGATGGTGAACGCGTGTCCCTCTACGCGAATCTGCTGCCCCACAACATCGAGCGCACCTCCAAGGCGGCGCTGCCAAAACTCGTAGCTGATTACAGCCACCTCTGACGCTGGGCCGTTGCCGGGGTCAGCATCGCCTGGGGTGAACAATCGCCCCAGATAGGGAGCCACGCCGAGCTCAGAATAGAAATTCTCCGTGGCCCAAAGCAGATGGTTCTGTGAAAGGACTCCGTTCACTTCAACGTTGAGCATTTTGCCGACATGCCATTGGTATCCTAAGTCCACTCCGATCAATCCGCTAAAAACGCGCTGGCCACGCTCGAGCTCCCGGAACATCCGATAAGAGAAGGGGACTTTGCTGTCGAGGCGGTTCATTACCAGGGAAACCTCGACAAGGCGATCGGGTTGGTGGACTGGAAGGTTGCGAAGGAGTAGAGCATCGATTAACGTGAAGGTAGCCGTATTCGCGCCTGTTCCGAGGGCCAGCGAAAGCACCGCAACGACGGTGAAACTGGGACTCTTCCTCAGAACACGAAACGTATAGCGCAGATTTCGCCAGAGCGTCTTCACGGCGACCACGCACGGAATCGAAGCGTCAGAGAACCTGCTCACGTTTACGCTAGCCGGCAGCGCGAGCCTCCCGCTGGAAGCGGGCCAGCCGTTGACGATCCGCGACACTGAGCCGTAGTTTGCCGGGTGTGTCTATCACCGTAACGTGCGTCAAAGTCAGAGATGCCCAGGCATTATTCCAGGCCAGGCGCGTCCATGCCACCGACCGGCCGATAGCCAGGATCCACGGCAGGATCGAGTTTCAGCTTATTGCGATCCAAAATTGTCCCATCCTTTACAAGTGCGACGATTTTCCTGGAATCCCTAATATTCTGATCTGGCTTCCCGTCCACAATGAGAACGTCTGCAAATTTGCCGACCTCAAGAGTGCCCCATCTAGTTTCGGCATTCACAATCATGGCGGCATTTTTCGTGGCCATTGTGATTGCTTCCAGCGGTGTCAAACCGGACTCCACCAGCAGCTCAAGTTCCCGGTGAATCCCCTCACCTTGGAAATCGCCGGGGTATGGCGCGTCAGTCCCGGCTGCAATCAGGATGCCGGCGTCCTTGAGCCGTTTTACATTGCTCTCGTCGTCGAGTAACGCAGTCAGCCGGGTCTTGTTTACTTCCTCATGTCCGAGTTTACGCAGTTCATCCAGCGCGAACGACGGCGTGGTATCGGCGATGAGCGGATGATTCAAGAACGACAAGTCCTGAAATCGGCGGCGCGAAAACGCCTCGGCAACCGAAAGTGTGCTGATGAAAAAAATATGATTCCCGCGTGCGACCGCAATGGCTTCATCGGACAGCTTATGGGTCGGAAGATGGGCGTAGCCGGCGATCCCCTCTTGCATCAAGTCGGTTGATCCATTGCGGTGGTGCGCGTCAAGAATAGTGCGCAGGCCGTACTTCTTCGCTTCAGTGGAGATCGCCTGCACCTGCAGATCTGAGAGTCCGGCATAGAGCTTGATCAAGTCGACTTTTTCCGATGCCAGTTGGCGGACAAGCTCAGATATCTGGCTCTGCGATATGACGGCGCGCGAAAGCTCCGGCCAGAATGGATCAGGGCCATCTACGAGCGGACCGACACAGTAAATGCGGGGCCCAAGCAAGCGGCCCGCAGCGGTTTCTGCCCTTAATTGCAGGACATAAGATTCAACGTTTCCAGTGTCGAGGACCGTGGTGACGCCAGCATATAGAAGCGCGTTCATGTAACGGGGATACCCCAACATGTCGGCAGAAACGCCATCCCAGCCCCCGGTAAGATGCACGTGCATGTCTGCAAGACCGGGCATGGCTGTCTTGCCCGCCTCGTCGAAGCGCCGAGCTTTGGGCGGAATGGAGATGCTTGAGGCTGGGCCGACAGCAACGATTCTCTGCCCCTCGATCACGATTGTGCCGTGTTCGACGGGCACTCCTCCGTTGCCATCCACAATCCGTACGTTGGTGAATGCGATGGATTGTGCACTCGCAGATACGCCTAAGATCCCTGCGGCAGCAAGAGCGAACACAAACAGGCACTCGACCGCTACTATTCTGGTAATTCGGCCAGCTGTTCGTTTCATTCCTGCTTACCGGTGCATGTTGGTTTATTCTGGCAACAGACTTAGCATTCTAGAGCTAGAAATTAGTCGTTGCAGCAAGCTGCACCAACCGCAGGGCCCCGGCCGATAAGACCCGTCCGAACGTCCCTTTGGGAGGGAAGTCGTGCCGTAAGGCGCCCCTAAACCCTTCTAAAAATTGGCGAATTTGCCAGTACCAACCGACAAAAAACAAGTTTTCCCGATTTTCTATGTTCCCACTTTCTCCGATTCCGAACCGCACACAGGACCGGTAGTGTACTATGAAATCCATCGACGAACGTCGTCCGGTTAAATTGCCATAGCCTTCGTGACGTGCGTGCGTGGCTACAAGTTGAGGGCACTGGGCTGTATCGTGTGTTAGCGGGTCGGTTTTCGTTCGAGCAATTCCACTGCTTCTCAACTGCGGGGATGTCGGTTTACAAATGGGGCCGCAAATCGAATGAAAGCCATCGTCTTTCACAGCCACGGCGGCGTTGAAAACCTCAAGTACGAGGACATCCCTGCGCCAATTCATGCCGCAGATGAAGTGCTTATTCGCGTGAGGGCTGTTTCGCTGAATGGTTTTGACCCGATGATTCTCAAAGGCACGACCTCACTCAAGACGCCTTTTCCCATGAGCCCCGGAGGTGATTTCTCGGGAGAGATCGTTGCCTTGGGATCTAACGTGGACAGCGGCACCTGGAAGGTCGGTGATCGCGTTTGCCCATACCCATACATTGAGGGCCGCGGAATGATCGGCGAGACTCTTCCCGGGGCATGCCGCGAACTGGTGACCATGCCGGTGACAAACCTTTTACGCATGCCACAAAAACTCTCTTTCATCAATGCGGCCGCGCTTCCGATTGCCTACGGCACGGCGCTTCGGATGATGCAAACACGTGGCGCGATCCGACCGGGTGAGAAAGTGCTGATTCTCGGCGCCACGGGAGGAGTGGGGACTTGCTGTGTTCAACTCGCCGCCGCCGCCGGGGCTGAGGTGATCGCCTGCGGAAGTGCGGAATGGAAGCTCGGTAAGCTCAAAGGAATCGGGGCCACCCATGTAATCGACACGTCAAAGGAAGACATTCTGACTATCGTCCATCAGAAATTTGGCAGGCCACGCTATGGCGGCGGCGGCGGCGTGGACGTAGTGGTGAATTACATTGGCGGTGACACCTGGGTTCCTTCCCTGAGGGCGTTAAGACATCAGGGCCGCCTACTAGTCTGTGGTGCGACCGCGGGCTACGCCCCAGCGGAGGATTTGCGCTACATCTGGAGTTTTGAGTTGCAAGTCATCGGGTCTGACGGTTGGACCTACGAGGATCAAACCACGTTGATGGACATGGTTGTGCAAGGAACGCTAAGGCCGGTTATACATTCGACGAGACCGCTTTCGGAAACTCCACAGGCCTTGCAGGAATTGATCGACCGCAGAGTTTTCGGCAAGTCGGTCCTAACTCTCAGAGACTGAGGAATTGGAAATGTTACCCGAAAACCTTGGGCACCTTTTTGATGTCCCACTTCACCTTCAGCCCACGGCGCCGGCCCTTTTACAGGACGACGTTGTTCTCGCCTTCGGCGATCTGGAGGAACGCTGTAACCGGATGGCCAATGCGCTAGCGAGCTTGGGTGTGCAACCGGGCCACCGAATTGCCCTCATGTTCAGCAATGACTACCGCTTCGTCGAGTCACTTCTGGGCGCAATGCGCGTGGGTGCGGTACCAGTACCTTTGAATATTCGGATGGGGGACGAGGCGATCATTTACGTCATCGCCGATTCGGAGGCGGTCGTCCTCATTGCCAATTCCGATATGGCGGACCGGGCACGGCGCCTCGCCCCCCAAGTTCCCGGAGTGCGGCACTTCATTTTTGATGGGGAGGAAACCGGGAAGGGTCTGAATTACAACCAGATACTCCAGGCTTCTTCACATTTGTTTGCGCGCCGGAAGACAGCACCGGACGAGGTCTGTATGCAGCCGTACACCTCCGGTTCGACGGGCAAGCCCAAGGGCGTTCTTCTGACACATGGCGGGCAGATCTGGAACACAGATCTGCTCTGCAAACTCGAGGCGTTCGATGACAGGGAGCGAGCATTGGTGGCGGTCCCGCTCTATCACAAGAATGCCATGCTTGGAGCGGTCAAACCCATGTTGCTCTGCGGAGGTTCGCTGGTCATTTTGCCGGCCTTCGATCCAGTACAGGTCATAAGGTCTATCGCGCGCTACAAGGTGACCTACATGACCGGAGTGCCGGCGATGTTTTCCAGGATCCTCTCGCAGAAAGAAGAGCTCCGTAGAAACGACGTGAAATCGCTGCGCTACGCTGTTTGCGGCTCTGCGGAGGTGTCAGAAGAGTTGGTGGCTGAATTCCAAAGAACCTTCCCCGAGGCGATCATTGCAGAAAGCTACGGCTTAACCGAAGGCGGGCCGGATCCGATTAGCAATTGCCGCTACGGGCTGATCAAACGCGGAAGTTGTGGAAGGCAGATTCCAGGCTCTGATGTCAAAATCGTCGGCGAGGATGGCGTGACC